>BNJU01000820.1_pt1 | contig 54882 bp, 56 predicted proteins | sample 8539281 | NCBI WGS metagenome assembly BNJU01 (sample SAMD00202456, study PRJDB9452) | human saliva metagenome | isolation source: human saliva | place: Japan
TTTATCACGGATATCCCAGAGCGCCAATACCTCTATCAGGGTCAAACCCCTCAAACCTTCAAAATGAAAGACTTTCTTGCCTTGTATCATGATTTAAGTGACCAACAAAAAGAAGTCTTGACAGATGCCTGCAAGATCTTTTGTCATCAATGGTAAAAAGTTGTCTTTGCAAAAGGGGAATATTCCAATATTAAAATTACGACGATTACAGATTTGAAAAATTGCACGCGGTATGATTGAGGACAATTAATATGTTGAACTCAAATCTTTCAGCTGACCCAGCCGAAAAAAATATTACCATCAAATACCAAGAAGAAGACATGAGCCGTGGAGACAAGGTGTTAATACGCCCTTATTACATGGCTATTTGTCATGCGGACCAACGTTACTATCAAGGAAAACGGGATCCTAAGGTGCTTAAAAAGAAATTACCCATGGCCCTGATCCATGAGTCGTCTGGTATCGTGGTAGCGGATCCTACGGGAACCTATCAACCAGGACAGATTGTGGCCATGGTTCCCAATCAACCTCCTCATCAAAACAGAGGGTGTCTTCTTTGAAAATTATTTGGAAGGGACGCACTTCTTATCTAGTGGCTTTAATGGCTTTATGCAGGAAGTCGTTGCCTTACCGCTGGATCGTGTAGTGGCTTACCCAGAGGAAGTTCGGGGTCCTGTGACAGCCCTGGCGGAATTTAGTAGTGTTGCCATGCATGCCATTCATCGCTTTGACCTCATTGCCCACCAACGAAGAGAGGCCGTTTTGATTTTAGGAGATGGGAGTCTCTCTTATGTGGTTGCGACTTCTTTGCACTATCTTTATCCAGATTTGAAGATTACAGTTGTTGGGCGTAATAGTGATAAACTGCAATTGTTTAATTTTATTCATCAGGCCATTTTAACCAGCGAGTTGACAGACGACCAACGTTTTGATCACGCCTTTGAGTGTACTGGTGGTCAAGGAAGCGAACCAGCCATCAATGATATTATTGATCATATCAAGCCTCAAGGAACCGTGATGTTGATGGGGGTTAGTGATAACCGGGTCGCAGTTAATACAAGAGATGTTCTTGAAAAGGGCTTGACCTTTGTAGGGTCTTCTCGCTCAGGTCGTGAAGATTTCGAGCGGGCTGTAGAGATGCTGGCTAATCGTCGGGTCCAAAGCCGTTTGAAAAACATTATCCACGTTGATGGAGAAGTTCAAACCATTCCAGATATTCATCGAGCTTTTGCGACGGATTTGATTACACCGTTTAAAACGGTCTTCAAGTGGGGATTGTAGACAGTCATGAAAGTGTTAAAAAATTACGCCTATAATCTCTCCTACCAGTTGTTGGTGATTATCTTGCCGATTATTACCACCCCTTATGTGACGCGGGTCTTTAGCTCGAATGACTTAGGAACCTATGGTTATTTCAATTCTATCGTCACCTATTTTATCCTTTTGGCGACCTTGGGAGTGGCTAACTATGGAACCAAGGAGATCTCAGGACACCGCAAAGACATCCAAAAGAATTTCTGGGGGATTTATACCCTCCAGTTAGGTGCGACTTTTGTGTCCATCCTGCTCTATGTCTTGCTGTGCTTGGCGCTTCCTTCTATGCAAAACCCTGTGGCCTATATTTTAGGACTCAGTTTGGTTTCAAAGGGACTCGACATTTCCTGGCTCTTTCAGGGATTGGAAGATTTTCGTAAGATTACCGTTCGAAATATCACAGTCAAACTGGTTGGAGTCATCTCCATCTTCTTGTTTGTCAAATCTGCTAATGATCTGTATCTCTATGTATTCTTGCTCACTATCTTTGAGCTCTTAGGTCAGCTCAGCATGTGGCTACCCGCTCGGGAATTCATTGGGAAAGCCCATTTTGATATGGCCTATGCACGGGTGCATTTGAAACCGGTCATTCTGCTCTTTTTACCGCAGATTGCTATTTCCCTCTATGTCACCTTGGATCGGACTATGCTGGGGGCTCTCGCCTCTACAAAGGATGTAGGGATTTACGACCAGGCCTTGAAATTGGTTAATATTTTGCTGACCCTTGTGACGTCTTTAGGAAGCGTCATGCTTCCGCGCGTGGCGAGTCTCTTGGCTTCCGGAGATCACAAGGCTGTTAATAAAATGCACCAAATGTCCTTTTTGATCTATAATTTGGTCATTTTCCCAATCATTGCGGGTATGCTGATCGTCAACGATGACTTTGTTCGATTCTTCTTAGGGAAGGATTTCCAAGATGCTCGCTATGCCATCGCTATCATGATCTTCCGCATGTTCTTTATCGGATGGACCAATATCATGGGGATTCAAATTCTCATCCCGCATGATAAGAACAAAGAATTTATGCTGTCAACTCACGATTCCTGCTATCGTCAGTGTCGGGTTGAATGTGCCTTCTTACCTCATTTTGGTTTTATCGGTGCAAACCCATTGTATCCGTCTTAACAGAATCCTTGGTATGGCTGATTCAACTGTACTATACTCGTCATTACCTCAAGGAAGTTCCAATTATCGGGTCTATGACAAAAATTATGTTTGCATCTGCTGTGATGTATGGCCTTTTGCTCCTTATAAAAACCATTCCTACATTTCACCCCTACCCTGAATGTACTCGTGTATGCGGTGCTTGGGATCATTTATCTGATCGCTATCCTATCTCTGAGAGTGGTAGATGTGAAAGAATTAAAAACAACAATTTTTAAATAAAACAGTAGAGAGTAGAAAGGAAGGATATGAATTTTTAAGTAAAACAAAATCTTTAGAAAAGAATGCTATAGCAGGGTGTTCCCTAGCAGGCATTCCAATCTAGACAGAATGAGCTTTTTTCTTTAAAAATTCTTTATCAGGTAATTTAATGATAAAAATGAAATTTGACGATCTCACTGGTTGGTTTTTGTCGTCTCGATTGTGATCTTCTTTAATACAATATCCACTACGATGTTAAATAAGGGCTTTTTGATGTTGGTGCGAGCTCCCTCTTAGTGGTTGTAGCTCTTTATTGCTTCGTTTTTAATAAAATCTGATTCCCTATCATTATCTAATCTTGTCTGCCATGTTATTGATGGTAGCTGTTATGGTTTATTTTAAGACAGATAAGTTAAATTTCTAGTTTATTCTCTCTTAATGGTTTTTACTGGTCAATGCGGATAGGAAAGTCATTTTAAAAACTTATGTAGGTGTTGCAGGTACGATTGTCCTTGCAGTATTTCTATTGTCACTGTTAAAGGTAGTTCCAAACTTACAATATAGTCGGGGTGCTGTTATCCGTAATTCATTTGGGTTTATCTATCCAACAGATTTCGCAGCCCCATTGTTTCTACCTTTATGTCGCAATCTCCTATTTGCTAAAAAGATCGGTATATTGGCTTACGATCTCTGAGTGGCGTTCTTCTAGCTCTCTTTATTATCAAGTTCTGTGACGCTCGTATGAATGCGATCTCGCTTTTTGGTCGCTGTCTTGTTCTTTTCTTCTTCTATTTCACAAAAAGAGAAAAAAGTTGAAGTTGTACCACTTTGTTGCCCTATTCGATCATCCTTTTTCAAGCGGAATGATCTACTTGACCTATCATTTCTCCTGGTCATCTCCACTTTATGTTCAAATTAATCAATTCATTACAGGTCGGTTAGCCTTTGGGTAAAAAAATGCTTTTTAATTTATACCCCTTTGAATTGGTTTGGAACAAGAGAGGTTCAGTTTATTGATCCGGAGGAAGCACAGAGTCTGTCCTCAATTATAATTATGTCGATTCGTCTTATGTTCAGATGTTATTTACATATGGTATCGTACCGGTTGCTTTTATTAGTCGGTATTTATGTCATTGTTTCAAAAATATGAATTCAAGAAGGGCGTTATTTATTTGTTGCAATTTTGTCCTCATTGCGATTAACTGTATGATTGAAGCATTTTGGTTTGTACCGACTTATAACATCTTTATGTTCACACTTTTGCGACAGAAGTTGTCAAGAAGCTGGCCAATTCCCTCTTATAGTGAGGAAATTGGGGGGATTTGAAGATCTAATCTATAGCTATGAGTCTATGATACAGCTGAGAGCTTAGATATATTTTAAAATAGAAAAATAATGGAGTCTACTATGTACGATTATCTGATTGTTGGTGCTGGTTTGTCTGGAGCCATTTTCGCACATGAAGCTACAAAACGTGGTAAAAAAGTAAAAGTGATTGACAAGCGAGATCACATCGGTGGGAATATCTACTGTGAGGAGGTTGAAGGGATCAACGTTCACAAGTATGGTGCCCACATTTTCCATACGTCCAACAAAAAAGTGTGGGACTATGTCAACCAGTTTGCTGAATTCAACAACTATATCAACTCACCAGTAGCTAACTACAAGGGCAGTCTTTACAATCTTCCCTTTAACATGAATACTTTTTATGCTATGTGGGGTACTAAGACTCCTCAAGAAGTTAAGGATAAGATTGCGGAGCAAACGGCTGATATGAAAGACGTTGAGCCTAAAAACCTGGAAGAACAAGCTATCAAGTTGATCGGTCCAGATATCTACGAAAAGTTGATTAAGGGCTACACTGAAAAACAATGGGGACGTTCTGCCACAGACCTTCCACCCTTTATCATCAAACGTCTTCCGGTTCGTTTGACCTTTGATAACAACTACTTTAATGACCGTTACCAAGGAATTCCAATTGGTGGTTACAATGTCATCATTGAAAACATGCTGGGTGATGTAGAAGTAGAACTTGGTGTTGACTTCTTTGCCAATCGTGAAGAGCTAGAAGCTTCAGCTGATAAAGTTGTCTTTACAGGAATGATTGACCAGTACTTTGACTATAAACACGGTGAGTTGGAGTACCGTAGTCTTCGTTTTGAACACGAAATCTTAGATGAAGAAAATCATCAAGGGAATGCGGTCGTCAACTATACAGAGCGTGAGATTCCTTATACTCGTATCATTGAGCATAAGCACTTTGAGTATGGTACACAACCGAAGACAGTTATCACCCGTGAGTACCCAGCTGACTGGAAACGTGGGGATGAACCCTACTACCCAATCAATGATGAAAAGAACAACGCCATGTTTGCCAAGTATCAAGAAGAAGCAGCTAAAAATGACAAGGTTATCTTCTGTGGACGTTTGGCAGACTATAAATACTACGACATGCACGTGGTCATTGAGCGTGCTCTAGAAGTCGTAGCAAATGAGTTTGATTGAAAGAAACCATAATCTATGAAATACTACTTAAAAGAAGAATTCCTGCATGATGTCAACGCAAAGAACGCAGGAAATAAAGCACGCAATGACGTAGAAAGTATTGTGAAAGAAGAAGGCTATCATCCTTTGGTCCTTTCTGTCGACAATTGGTATCAGATGAGTACCCTTGTGGCTCAACGCCATAAGGCGAAGGCTTTCGGTCAAGCCTTGGATCAACTAAAGCAAGGAGATGAGTTGCTGATCCAGTTTCCAATGCTTCACCATAGTTTTTTCTCAACCCATTTGGTTAAAAAAGCACAAAAAAGAGGGATTAAAGTCTATCTCTTGATTCATGACCTAGAAGTGCTCCGCCATGCCAATATGACGTCACTACCTTTAAAACACAGAATTCGGATGTTCCTTCAAGAAGCAAGTTTTCTCAAAGCTGCTGATGGGATCATTGCCCACAACCCGGTGATGAAATCTGTTTTGGTGGATAAAGGGATTGCGGAAGATAAGATTGTTAGCCTGGGCATTTTTGACTATTTAATTCCAGATTTCCAAGAAAAAAGTGGCCAAACAAAAGACCAGCCGATGATTGTGGCGGGTAATTTGGCCCAGGAAAAAGCTGGTTATCTCTATGCCCTTCCTGCAGAACCTGCCTATAACCTCTATGGTGTTGGTTTTGATGAGAGTAGAGCTTTAGAGAATGAAACTTACTTTGGCTCCTTCCTACCTGATGAGCTTCCTGCAGCTCTTGAGGGTGGTTTTGGACTGGTCTGGGATGGGGATAGTGCGGAAACCTGTAGTGGTGTCTTTGGCGAGTACCTTCGCTACAACAACTCTCACAAGGCGTCGCTTTATCTAGCATCAGGCTTCCCGCTGGTGGTGTGGAAACAGTCAGCCTTGTCTCACTTTGTGCTTGAGAAGGGCTGTGGGATTGCAGTAGAGTCTCTTCATGACTTGAAGGAGACAATCGACAATCTTTCAGATGCCGATTACCAAGATTTGGTAGACAATGCCAAGCGTGTTGGTCAGGAAATCCGAGATGGTCACTACCTAAAGACAGCCTTAAAGCATTTATCATAAGATCAAAAAGAAGTCAGACAGACTTCTTTTTTTAGTTTTTTTCAAAAAAATATCACTAATTTTAAAAATTTGCCTTATAAAAACTTTTTTCATCGCTGAAACCGTGTGGTAAAATGATTAACGTATAAAATTTGTATAAAGGGAAGTTTATATGAAAAAGAAAGATCTTATTTTTATGCCGGAGCAAAGAGTCTTGATGGCTGTATCTGCTCAGGGAGTCAGTGCAGATGAGCTGGTTTCAAACGAGGCCGCTACTACTGAAGGCAACCAAGTCCAAGCTGAAAAAGCGCCAGAAGTGGCCGTTGCTGAAAAGTCGGTAGCACCTGTCGCAAGCAACTATGCAGCACCAGCAAATGTGACCGAACAGCCTGTAGCACCTGCGAGCAAGGTCGCGGCTTCAGAAAGTGGAACCCCATCTGTAGAGAAAGCTACAGAAGCATCGACTACTGAGAAAGAGGAAACTCCTCTTCCGTCTGACACAGGAAGCACGACCTTCTTTAACACAGGCGCTCACGCTCCTGCTGGTCGCTCAACGGATGTAGCGGTTCAGCCAAAATCATTCGTTGATGTGAGTAGCCATAACGGAGACATTAGTATTGGAGACTACCGTACCCTAGCTAATAAAGGCGTAGGCGGTGTCGTTGTCAAATTGACAGAAGACACTTGGTACAAGAACCCGAATGCGGAGAACCAAATTCGCAATGCACAAGCTGCGGGTCTGCAAGTATCGACCTACCACTTCTCACGCTATACTTCTGAGGAAGCAGCCCGTGCAGAAGCGCGATTCTACATTGCAGAAGCGCAACGCTTGAATCTTCCAAAGAACACCCTCATGGTCAATGACTTTGAGGATGCCAAGATGCAGCCAAACATTAACCGCAACACCCAAGCCTGGGCTGACGAAATGCGTAAAAATGGTTACAGCAACTTGATGTTCTACACCAGTGCTAGCTGGTTGGATGAAAACAACCTTCGCAAGAAAGGTCCTGTCAACACCGCTCAATTTGGGCTTCAGAATTTCTGGGTTGCCCAATACCCTTCCCCAAAACTGTCTGTAAACGATGCGAAAAGCTTGCGTTACAATGGGAAAGCTGGTGCGTGGCAGTTCACTTCTCAAGCGGAATTGCTTCCAGGAAAACACCTCTTTGACCACAGTGTGGACTATACCGGTCGCTTCACAGCGAACGCAAAACCTGCAGCGGATCCAACAGAAGGCAGCTTAAGTGGGAAGATTGACATTGTCAATAACGATACTATGGCGGGACGCTTTGACGTTGTCATCTCAAATGTCAAAGCACCAAATGGAGTTCGAACCGTTTCTGTACCGATCTGGTCAGAAACAGGCGGTCAAGATGACCTTGTTTGGTATACAGCCAATCGTCAAGCAAATGGGACCTATACCGTTAATGTAAAAGCAGAGAACCATAAAAACTCAACCGGTCTTTACAATGTCCATCTTTATTATGTTCAGAACAATGGACAAATGACGGGTGTGGGCGGAACAACGACGACAGTAGCCGTTGGAAAGAAAAATCAGACACCAGTATCAGCTGATTTGACTATTGCAAAATCAGAAAAAGACGGTACCTTCACCATTACAGCTAAGAACCTTCAAGGCTTCGATGGCTACAAGGAAGTGAAGATTCCATTCTGGTCTCATGCCAATGGGATGAAAGACATCATCTGGTATACTCCGACTCGCCAGGCAGACGGTTCATATACTGTAACAGCCAAAGCCAGTGACCACGAAAATGCTGATGGCAAATACGAAGCGCAGGTCTTCTATGTAGATGCCCAAGGTCAAAACAAATTTGTGAAAAAGGCCTTTATCGATTATACGGCGGCAAAACCGGCCAATGCTGTCGCAGCTGATCTGACCATTACAAAATCAGAAAAAGATGGTACCTTCACCATCACAGCTAAGAATCTTCAAGGCTTCGACGGCTACAAGGAAGTGAAGATTCCATTCTGGTCTCATGCCAATGGGATGAAGGATATCATCTGGTATACTCCAACTCGTCAAGCAGATGGTTCTTATACTGTAACGGCCAAAGCTACTGACCACGAAAACGCTGATGGCAAATACGAAGCGCAGGTCTTCTATGTGGATGCTAACGGCCAAAACAAGTTTGTCAAGAAAGCCTTTATCGATTACACAGCTTCTAAACCATCTGCTGATCTGACCATTACAAAATCAGAAAAAGACGGCACCTTCACCATCACAGCTAAGAACCTTCAAGGCTTCGACGGCTACAAGGAAGTGAAGATTCCATTCTGGTCTCATGCCAATGGGATGAAAGATATCATCTGGTACACGCCAACTCGTCAGGCAGACGGTTCATATACTGTAACAGCCAAGGCTAGTGACCACGAAAATGCTGATGGCAAGTACGAAGCGCAAGTTTTCTATGTGGACGCTCAAGGCCAAAATAAGTTTGTCAAGAAAGCCTTTATTGATTACAAAAATCAATCTCGTCCAACCGGCACTATCTTGATCCAAAACAACAACAAGGATACAGGAACATTTGATGTCATCATCAAGGATGTCTACAGCCCTAAAGGGGTGCAGACTGTGCAAGTTCCTACTTGGTCTGATAAGGACGGCCAAGACGATATTCGCTGGTATGAAGCAACACGCCAAGCGAACGGAGATTACAAGGTATCGGTCAAAGCGAGCGATCACAAGAACTCTACTGGTAAGTACCATGTTCACCTCTATTACATTCAAAATGATGGATCTCGGATTGGTATTGGTACCACAACAACAGACGTAGAAGTTAGAAATGCCATGACCAAGACGCAAGCTTCTATTAAGAATGTTAATGCAACGAACGGGACTTATACAGTAGCTGTAGATCAAGCACCTCAGGGACGTCAGATTAAGAATATTCGTGTCGCAGCTTGGTCTAAAGCGCACCAAGAAAATCTTTACTGGTATTCCGCAACGCCGACAGGTATGCACACAGAGATCACTGTCTCTGCCAATAATCACGGTAATGAAGCAGGAAACTATACCACTCACGTCTATGTAGACTACAAAGATGGAGGAGTTGAAGGTTTTAACCTCGGTCAGACAGCCTTGTCTCCACGAAGTCAAAAGGTGAATCCACAAACAACCTATTATTCTCAACGGGATCCTCGTTGGGCTGGGAAATATTACGGTGTGAGCAATGTCGATCAGTCAGGTTGTGTGCCAACCTCTCTTGCTATGACCTTTACAGATATCCTAGGTAGAACTATTTTGCCAACAACAGTAGCTGATTATCTCTACAACAATACTGATTCATTCAACAAAGGTGAAGCAGGAACAGATTCTGATGGGATTGTAGCTGCCACTCCGTAACTGGGGCTTGAAGAGCCAATTGATTAATGGAGCTGGAGGCATTGCAGAAGCCCTCATGGCTGGCAAGCATGTACTTGCTGCAGTAGGCAATAGCCAATTTACTAGCGATCCTTATACTCATGAATTAGTCTTGCATGGTTATGACAATGGAAGAACCTACGTACGCGATCCATATAATAGCAGCAACAACGGCTGGTACTCCATCAACTATCTTCACTCTATTAAGAGTAAGGACCCGATGGATAACAAGCTTGGAGCACCTTTCTTCTCAATTTTTGCATAAGCTAATCAGAAGGCCAATCTGGCCTTCTTTTTTTCTTTAAAAATAGGATTCTTCTCATGATATTGTTTCTTGATCCGGCGGTTTGTGCTATAATACTACTATGTGGGTACAATCCGTATAAAAAATTGTAAGGGAAGATACATGCAAAAGAAAGATCTTATTTTTTATGCTGGGACAGCCGTTTTGTTGGCTTTTTCGACACAACAAGTCAAAGCCGATGAGCAACATGCGTCCGATCAAACACCAGAAAATACATCAGCTGTCGTTGCAAAAACAACAACTTCATCAGAAGCGCAGAATACTGTAAGCGAAGGAGTGGGAGTTGAGAAAGGTATTCAGACAGAAAATACCGTTGCAACAGAGGCAGCACCTGTCACACCGACTCTTAGTAATAACCAGTCTTCTGACAAGGGCACTAGCGACAAGGTTGTATCAGAGCAACCAGCACCAACTGTGGTAGCTAGTCGCGCACCATATGGCGCACGCGCACGAGTGGTAGCAGCAAGAAATGAGAGTGTTCCTCAACAGGAATCTCCGGTTTCCGCAGATTTGACTATTGCAAAATCAGAGTCAGACGGCACCTTTACCATTACGGCTAAGAATCTTCAAGGCTTGGATGGTTATGAAGAAGTGAAGATTCCATTCTGGTCTCATGCCAATGGGATGAAAGACATCATCTGGTACACTCCAAATCGTCAAGCAGATGGTTCTTATACCGTAACAGCCAAAGCCAGTGACCACGAAAACGCGGATGGCAAGTACGAAGCGCAAGTCTTCTATGTGGATGCCAAAGGCCAAAACAAGTTTGTCAAGAAAGCCTTTATTGACTACACAGCTCCTAAACCATCTGCTGATCTAACCATTACGAAATCAGAGTCAGACGGGACTTTCACCATTATAGCTAAGAACCTTCAAGGCTTCGATAGCTACAAGGAAGTGAAGATTCCATTCTGGTCTCATGCCAATGGGATGAAAGATATCATCTGGTACACTCCAAGTCGTCAAGCAGATGGTTCATATACTGTAACAGCCAAAGCCAGTGACCACGAAAATGCTGATGGCAAATACGAAGCGCAAGTTTTCTATGTGGATGCTAACGGACAAAACAAGTTTGTCAAGAAAGCCTTTATTGACTACACAGCTCCTAAACCGTCAGCCGATCTGACCATTACAAAATCAGAAAAAGACGGTACTTTCACTATTACAGCTAAGAACCTTCAAGGTTTCGATGGTTATAAAGAAGTGAAGATTCCATTCTGGTCTCATGCCAATGGGATGAAAGACATCATCTGGTACACTCCAACTCGCCAGGCAGACGGTTCATATACTGTAACAGCCAAGGCTAGTGACCACGAAAACGCTGATGGCAAGTATGAAGCGCAAGTTTTCTATGTGGACGCTCAAGGCCAAAACAAGTTTGTCAAGAAAGCCTTTATTGATTTCAAAAATCAATCTCGTCCAACTGCTAGTCTCTTAATCCAAAACAACAACAAGGATGCGGGTACCTTTGATGTCATCATCAAGGATGTCTATAGCCCTAAAGGTGTGCGGACTGTGCAAGTTCCTACTTGGTCTGATAAGGACGGCCAAGACGACATCCGCTGGTATGAAGCGACTCGTCAAGCAAACGGAGACTACAAGGTATCTGTAAAAGCGAGTGACCACAAGAACTCTACTGGTCAGTACCATGTTCATCTTTACTATATTCAAAATGATGGTTCTCGTGTGGGTGTCGGTTCAACGACTACAGAAGTTGAATTCCGAAATGCTCAGACGAAGACACAAACAGGGATCAAGAATGTCAATTCTGGTGCTGGAACCTATACAGTAACGGTGGATCAAGCGCCTCAAGGCCGTCGGATTAAGAATATCCGTGTCGCAGCCTGGTCTCAAGCACACCAAGAAAATCTTTTCTGGTATTCAACAGCACCTTCTGGAATGCATACAGAAGTGCAGGTGTCTCGCCAGCAAATCACCAGTACCAATCAGGTAACTATACGACTCACGTCTATGTGGATTATGTCGATGGTGGCGTTGAAGGCTTTAACCTTGGTCAAACAGCCCTTCATCCCCGTGCGACAGTAGATCAAACTGCTTTTAGTCCTCGTGTAACGAATGGACAACGGGACCGTGTCTTACGGGCAGCAGCTAGTCTAGTGGGCGTTCGTGGTGGAACTGCAGCTCACCAACAATTGGTCAATGATTATAACAGTGTCAAACCACTTCCGGTTGGTTATGCAGTGAAGGCGACCGATGACTGGTGTGATATCTTTGTCACAACAGTCTTCCAGCGGGAAGGTTTGAGTGGTTTGATTGGCCGTGAATGTGGAGTCGAACGTCACATCCAGATCTTCAAACGCTTGGGCATCTGGAATGAAGATGGTACCACTACACCAAAAGCAGGGGACATCATCACCTTTAACTGGGATCAAAATAGCCAACAAAACAATGGCTTTGCGGATCACATCGGAATTGTTGAGAGCGTCTCAAATGGGATCATTCATACCATTGAAGGAAACTCCAACAACCAAGTCCGTCGCAATACCTATCGGATCGGACATGGTAATATCCGTGGATTTGCAACCCCACGTTATCAATAATAAAAAAGAAGCCTGTGGCTTCTTTTTTTAGTCTTTCAACCCTTCTTCGAAACTCTTGGAAGGGGCCTCGACTTGGATAGTTTCAAGGGTTAATGGATTGGTGAAGGTCAAGCGGTGGGCATGGAGCATGAGTCGCTCTCCGCGTGCAGGGTTATAGAGAGGGTCTCCGACAATCGGATGGCCATGATGGGAGAGATGCACCCGGATCTGATGGGTACGCCCCGTCTTGAGCTGGCATTTAACTAGGCTGTTTCGCCCGATTTTTTTCAGTTGCGTCACCTGAGTTTCTGCGTACTGTCCTTTACGTGGATCGACCAGGCGCTTGCGCCGATCGTGGCGATCGCGTCCGATTTTATCCTTGTAGACGATGGTTTTTGTGCTAAGCTACCTTGGATCAAGGCCCAATACTCGCGTTGGATGTTTTTATCTTCCAAAATACGGTTGAGAATGGGCAGGATAAAAGGATTTTTGGCAAATAAAATCGCTCCGCTGGTTTCCTTATCTAACCGGTGCACGACGTAGCAGGTAGATCCAACATAGCTGGAAACATGGTTGAGAAGAGCAATTTCTGTCGGCTCATTGGCATGGGTTTTCATACCTTCAGGCTTATTGACGATGATGACATGCTCATCCTGATAGAGTTCTTCGACCAGACTCGGGTCTCCGGCTGGGAGCTCTTTTTCAGGGTAATCGTCCGCGTCAAAGATCAGCTGGATCTGGTCTCCTTTTTGAACGGGGCTCTGCCAGTTGATGGTCTCGCCATTGACCAAGACGTGCTTCTTGGTTCGTAAAAAATGCCGGATCTTACGGGGAATGAGGAAGTAGTCCTCAAGCAACTCTTTCACAGTCATCTGGGGAAAGGATTGTGGAATGGTAAATTGATAGTTCATGACCCTATTGTAGCAAAATCTAAGCTTAAAGAAAACTAAATGGGAGAAAGGGATGAGCTATCTTTTCTTGCTAGGACAAGGATAAGGTGTTACAATAACAGGTATGAATAGAATAAAAGAATTATTTGAAAACCTGATCACTTTTTTTAGAAAGGATCATCCGCCCAAAGCGGTGGCAGAAGAAGTGCCAGACACGGAACTACCGGAAGAGACAGTAGAGCCGACCTATAGTCGCTCAGGCAAGCACAGAAGCAAGCCTCTCTCAGCATCCCTTCCGTCGTTTTTGGCGCAGATTCCATTTGACCAAGATTCTCCTGATCATTGGGCTAGGCTTTAGCCTCTTGACAGGGGGCTATCTCTTCTATCTTGCTAAGACGACCAACGTCAAAGATTTGCAGAACGCACTCAAGGCGACCACTATTATCTATGATAAGAATGGGGACCAAGCGGGAAGTTTGACCGGGCAAAAAGGAACCTATGTCGAACTCGATGCTATCAGTGAGAATCTGCAAAATGCCGTGGTCGCAACAGAGGACCGGAGCTTTTACAAGAATAGCGGGATCAACTATGGTCGCTTCTTCTTAGCGATTTTGACCCTGGGTCGCTCAGGTGGTGGGTCGACCATCACCCAGCAGCTAGCCAAGAATGCTTACCTGTCTCAGGACCAGACGGTGGAACGCAAGGCCAAGGAATTCTTCCTAGCGCTTGAAATCAATAAGAAATACAGTAAAAAAGAGATCCTCACCATGTACCTCAACAATGCCTATTTTGGAAATGGGGTTTGGGGTATTGAGGATGCTTCCAAGAAGTATTTTGGGGTTTCAGCCAGTCAATTAAGCCTGGATCAGTCTGCGGTTCTCGCAGGTATGCTCAAGGGACCGGAAATCTATAACCCGCTCTATTCAGTAGAGAATGCGACCAATCGTCGCAATACGGTCCTCCAAAATATGGTGGCGACTGGCTATATTGACCAGAAAACAGCTGATCAGTCGGCTGCTGTGGATATCCATGGCCAGCTGGTCGATGCCTATGAAGGCAAGTCAGAGGACTATCGCTATCCATCCTATTTTGATGCGGTGATCAATGAGGCGGTCAATGAATACGGCCTGACCGAAGAAGATATTGTCAAAAATGGCTACCGGATCTACACTGAGCTGGATCAAAATTACCAAGCAAGCATGCAGGTGATCTATGACAATACAGCTCTCTTCCCAGTAGCGGAAGACGGCACGCGCGCGGAATCTGGTAGTGTCGCCCTCGATCCTAAGACCGGAGGGGTTCGGGCTCTCGTAGGGCGTGTCGGAAGCGATCAAAATCCAGGTTTCCGTACCTACAACTACGCTACCCAGGCTGCCCGTAGTCCAGGATCAACCATCAAACCTTTGGTTGTCTATAGCCCAGCTGTTGCTGAAGGTTGGTCGACCAATAAGGAGTTGGACAATAGTACCACCCAATATGGAAGCTATGAGGTCAATAACTACGCGGGAATCCAGTCTAGCCCAACGGTACCGATGTACCAGGCCTTGGCAGAATCCCTTAACCTTCCAGCCGTAGCGACCGCTAATGATTTGGGTCTTGATACGGTCTTTGAATACGGGAAAAAATTCGGACTCAATATGGACAAGGTAGACAAGTCTCTTGCCGTTGCCTTGGGAGCTGGTGTGACAACCAATCCGATGCAGATGGCTCAGGCCTATGGTACCTTTGCTAACGGCGGGGTCATGAATGATGCTCACCTCATTACTAAGATCGAAAATGCAAGTGGCCAAGTGGTCAAGAGCCACAGCCAGAAATCAACCCGAGTGCTTAGTGGTTCAACGACAGATAAGATGACCAATATGATGCTTGGTACCTTCAGTAATGGTACAGGGGTGAACGCTGCGCCTTATGGCTATACCATGGCAGGAAAAACCGGTACGACAGAGACCAGCTTTAACAAGGACCTCTCTGGAGACCAATGGGTGATCGGCTACACGCCAGATGTGGTCATCAGTCAGTGGCTTGGTTTCCCAACGACCGATGAAGGTCATTACCTGACGGACAGTAGTGCTGGAACGGCGTCAGAGATCTTCCGCAATGTTGCCAACAGTGTTCTGCCTTATACAGACGGTACCCAGTTTGACTCGGTGAAGAACTCTTATGCTGAAAACGGCATTGCGCCAGTCGGTGAAGAAACGACAGAAACAGATAGCAAAGAAGACAAAGGTTTCTTTGAGGATGTCAAAGAAAAGGCGTCGAATATGGTCGATGATGCGAAAAAAGCAATCGACGAGGCCGATATCCCAGGAAAAGCGAAAAACGCTTGGGATACCTTTAAAGGCTGGCTTGGTTTCTAATCAAAAAGAGAGTGGGACAGAAATCGGTAATTCGTTAGAATTCGATTTCGTCGTCCCACCTCCGCACAGTTGAGTAGGGCTGTAAAAGCTGATGAAATCAGCGTAGTAGAGCCCACTCAATCACTGCGTCTTGCTCGATAATCCAAAAATAATTGAGAGGCTAGGACTTTTGTCCCAGCCTCTATTTGTTTAAAGTTCACTATCTGACAAGCTAAAGGTATCGCCGTGTTGGAGATCTCCGTACTGGTAGCCTCGTTTGAACCAGCGCATGCGTTGCTCTGAAGTTCCATGGGTAAAGCTATCTGGTACCGAGTAGCCGTAGGCTTGCTCCTGGAGAGTATCATCACCTACTGCATGGGCTGCATTCATGGCTTCTTCGATATCGCCGATATCTAGAAGGTTTCGGTCTTGAATGGAGCGGGCCCAGACACCGGCTAGGTAATCGGCTTGTAGCTCGATGCGGACACTGATAGCATTTCGTTCCTTTTCAGAAAGACCTTGTTGCATCCGATGGTATTTGCCAAGGATTCCCAGCTCGTTTTGTACGTGGTGGCCGACTTCGTGGGCGATGACATAGGCCATGGCAAAGTCCCCGCTAGCCTTGTATTTGGTTGTCAATTCCTTGTAGAAGCTCATATCCAAATAAATCTTTTTGTCGGTCGGACAGTAGAAGGGACCAGCAGATGCTTGCCCAACCCCACAGCCTGTCTGTGTCCGTCCGGTATAGAAGACTAGTTTGGGCTCATGGTAAGTGCGTCCTTCGGCTTGAAAGACCTTGTGCCAATGATCTTCGGTCGTTCCAAGGACCTTGCTGACAAATTCAGCATCTGCATCGTCGACATGGGTCTTGTTGGTGCGCGTGATCTGGCTAGACTGGTAAGAATGAGAAGTCCCATTTCCAAAGAGACCCCCAAGGCTAGCGCCACCACCTCCTAGAAGAACCAGAAGAAGGATGAGGACGATCTTACTTTTGAAGCTCCCCGGCGATAGTAAGATCTGTAAAATGCCTCCGCCAAGATTACTATTGCCTGAAGAATGGGAGTAGCTTTGCCCCCTGCGGTCTTCGATATTTCTACTTTCTTTTAGGTTATCACTTTTCATATTCGTCTCCTTTTGTTTTATTTTACCAAAAATGAGGCAAAAACCAGAGTGATAACGCTTTAGATTTGCTTTTTTCTTGACAGGAGATTTTCTGTTCTTGTCAAAATGTGGAAAACTTGCTATAATGGGGTGAACGGAGGCGTTATGGCATTAAAAAAAGGAAGTCTAGCGTGTACGGTTTGTGGGTCACGCAATTACTCCATTAAGTTGAGTGGGACGCCAAAACCAACACGTCTAGAAGTCAATAAATTCTGCAAACATTGCAGCAAGTATACCATCCATAAAGAAACACGATAGGAGAGAGTTGTGAAATTCATTAAAGATATTTTCGTCTTACTAAAAGATACAACTTGGCCAAATCGCAAGGAAAGATGGAAAAACTTTATCTCAGTGATTGAGTACACCGCTTTCTTTGTTGCATTGATTTATTTGTTCGACAAAGTCATTGCACGTGGCCTATTGCACATGATCAATTTCTTTTAAGAAAAGAAGCCATGTGGGATCCCCAGGGTCCCACTTTTTGTAGTCTTTTCTTAAAAATAAATCAGCAAACCTCTTTGCATTCCTGCAAAATGTGGTATAATGAAGCTAGGAAAAGGAAAGCCAAGAGGCTTTTTTTAGTATGTTCACAAAAGCTCGAGCAGGCTAAACAGAAAGAAAGGATGCCCAAATGGACAGTTTTGATAAAGGCTGGTTTGTACTACAAACCTACTCAGGATATGAAAACAAGGTAAAAGAGAATCTTTTGCAACGTGCGCAAACTTACAATATGTTAGAAAACATCTTGCGCGTAGAGATTCCAACTCAAACCGTACAAGTTGAGAAAAACGGTAAAACCAAAGAAATCGAAGAAAACCGCTTCCCAGGTTATGTCTTGGTAGAAATGGTCATGACAGATGAAGCTTGGTTTGTTGTTCGGAATACACCGAACGTTACTGGTTTCGTCGGATCCCACGGGAACCGTTCAAAACCAACTCCATTGTTGGAAGAAGAAATCCGCAGCATCTTGCTCTCTATGGGTCAAACTGTTCAAGAGTTTGATTTGGATGTCAAGGTGGGCGATACGGTTCGTATCATCGACGGTGCCTTCACAGACTATACTGGTAAGATCACTGAAATTGATAACAACAAGGTGAAAATGGTCATTTCTATGTTCGGCAACGATACAATTGCAGAAGTGAATTTGAACCAAATTGCTGAATTGTAAATAGAACCCTCCAAGAAAAACTTGGAGGGTTCTTTGTATGGATCGTTATTGATTTTTATCCAGGCCTGTGATCTTTTTTAACTGCTTGGTTTCTGCAGCAGACGTAACATTGAAGATCTTATTGCCTTGTGTAGAGAAGCTAGATTCATCTCCGTTGCTATCTTTATAGACATAGCTGGTCCCATTTTCTGAACGCATAATGGCATAGGGTTTTCCGAGACGTTCGAGGGCCGTTTTTGGTGTATCGGATTTGGAAATGCTGCCAGTAGACTGGTGGTTGGCATCGCCCCCTCTTAGTCGGAAGGTGATATCTGTTAACACATTATTGCGGAAGAAAGCCATGATATCGCCATTGTCTGTTGCCCAAACATTGACTCCATCACCAGGATTCGCACTGTCTGTACTACTTACGGGTTGACCAAAGGCTGCAACTACGTCATCGTAACTGCTTCTTTCTTTTGGCCCACCAACCTCTTGTCCATCTTCGGTTCTCAATACAAAACCGGTGGTAGGGTGGAGGTTCTTGAGCTTTTCGATCTCAGGAATGGATGCGCCCCTGGCACATATTGGAGAGATGCGCCATCATCTGGATCCAAACTGAAGCGACCTGAAAAATCATCTGAGCTACTGCTGTCTGAAGAAGTGCTCGACGATTTACTAGATGATTTTTTTGTTGAGGATTGTTTGATCGGTTTTCTAGAGCTAGAAGCTGTTTTTGCTGGTTGCGCAGAATTGGCAGGTGAGCAAGCTACTAGTGTCACTAGTGAAAGAAGGCCGATCGCAAAGAAAACGAATGTTTTTTTCATAAATACCCTTTTCTAATGTGCTTCGCCAATCAGGCGAGGTTTTATTATATCAATAATCAAGGAAAGGAGCAAATGGCAACAAAAAAACCCCCTATTGCTAGGGGAATTTTTAAAAGATAAAAGATGATAAAAAATTTTATTATCAAGGCGGTAGACGGATTTGAACCGACGATCAAGCTTTTGCAGAGCCGTGCCTTACCACTTGGCTATACCGCCATAACATATAATATTGTAACCTAAAAATAAAGATAGGTCAAGAAAAACTTTTTACGTCAAACAACTTTAGAAAACCATTTCATCGTAGGGATTGAAAAAATCTCTCAAATAGCTTGCGAATTCTAGTGATTTCTGCTATACTTATAGAGTTGTCTAAGACAGCAAATACTCATCTCGGATCCATTGTGGCACCGTTGCCCTTGTGGTCGTGCTGCAAGTTGACGTCTGAGAGAGGAGAAAAAAACAAAAAAGGAGAAACTACTCATGGCAGTAATTTCAATGAAACAACTTCTTGAGGCTGGTGTACACTTCGGTCACCAAACTCGTCGCTGGAACCCTAAGATGGCTAAGTACATCTTCACAGAACGTAACGGAATCCACGTTATCGACTTGCAACAAACTGTAAAATATGCAGACCAAGCATACGACTTCATGCGTGATGCAGCTGCAAACGATGCAGTTATCTTGTTCGTAGGTACTAAGAAACAAGTCGCTGATGCTGTTGCAGAAGAAGCTGTTCGTGCAGGTCAATACTTCATCAACCACCGTTGGTTGGGTGGAACTCTTACTAACTGGGGAACAATCCAAAAAAACGTATCGCTCGTTTGAAAGAAATCAAACGCATGGAAGAAGATGGAACTTTTGAAGTCCTTCCTAAGAAAGAAGTTGCATTGTTGAACAAACAACGCGCCTCGTCTTGAAAAAAATTCTTGGGCGGTATCGAAGACATGCCTCGTATCCCAGACGTAATGTACGTTGTGGATCCACATAAAGAACAAATCGCTGTTAAAGAAGCTAAGAAATTGGGTATCCCAGTTGTAGCGATGGTCGACACAAACACTGACCCAGATGATATCGATGTTATCATCCCAGCGAACGATGACGCTATCCGCGCTGTTAAATTGATCACTGCGAAAATGGCTGACGCTGTTATCGAAGGACGTCAAGGTGAAGACAGTGTTGCTACAGTAGAAGCTGAATTGGCAGCTACTGAAGGTCAAGCTGATTCAATCGAAGAAATCGTTGAAGTTGTAGAAGGCGACAACGCTTAATTTCATTCAATAAGTAACGAACCTAAGAGGGCAGGGCTCAGCCCGACCCTCTTATTTTATTAAAAAATATAGGAGAACAAAAATGGCAGAAATTACAGCTAAGCTTGTAAAAAGAATTGCGTGAAAAAAATCTGGTGCCGGTGTCATGGACGCTAAAAAAAGGCATTGGTTGAAGTTGAAGGTGATATCGAAAAAGCGATCGAATTGCTTCGCGAAAAAAAGGTATGGCTAAAGCGACTAAGAAAGCTGACCGTGTTGCCGCTGAAGGTTTGACTGGTGTTTATGTCAATGGTAACGTTGCAAAGCAGTAGTTGAAGTAAACGCTGAAACTGACTTCGTTGCGAAAAACGCTCAATTCGTTGAATTGGTAAACGCAACAGCGAAAGTGATCGCTGAAGGTAAACCAGCTAACAACGAAGAAGCTCTTGCTTTGACAATGCCTTCAGATGAAACTCTTGAAGCTGCATACGTATCTGCAACAGCTACAATCGGTGAAAAAAATTTCATTCCGTCGTTTTGCCTTGCTTGAAAAAACAGATGCACAACACTTCGGTGCTTACCAACACAACGGTGGACGTATCGGTGTTATCTCTGTGATCGAAGGTGGAGACGAAGCACTTGCTAAACAAATCTCAATGCACATCGTCGCAATGAAACCAACTGTTCTTTTCATACAAAGAATTGGATGAACAATTTGTGAAAGATGAATTGGCACAATTGAACCACGTCATCGACCAAGATAACGAAAGCCGTGCAATGGTTGGCAAACCAGCTCTTCCACACTTGAAATTCGGTTCTAAAGCTCAATTGACTGACGAAGTGGTTGCTCAAGCTGAAGAAGATATCAAAGCTGAATTGGCGACTGAAGGTAAACCAGAAAAAATCTGGGATAAAATCATCCCAGGTAAAATGGATCGCTTCTTCTTGGACAACACAAAAGTTGACCAAGCCTACACTCTTCTTGCACAAGTCTACATCATGGATGACAGCAAGACAGTTGAAGCTACCTTGAATCAGTAAATGCTTCAGTTATCGAATTCGTTCGTTTTTGAAGTTGATGAAGAGTTGAAAAAGCTTCAAATGACTTTGAAGCAGAAGTTGCAGCCACAATGGCAGCAGCCTTAACAACTAAGAATAAAAAAATAAGAGGTTTCGAAGGAAGCCTCTTTTTTGTGAGTAAAAACTGAAGCCGTTGCTTCAGTCTTTTATTTAATGTGCGAAGGTATCGATTCCTAGAAGCAGGGACAGGGTCCCCATGATGAGGCCGGCTAGTATCACTCCGAGCATGACTGCGAGGCTACTGCGTTTGAAGTCCCAGTCAAGGATGGAAGCTGCAAGGGCTCCAGTCCAGGCACCAGTTCCCGGAAGAGGAATTCCCACAAAGAGCAATAAGGCCCAGAAGATTCCCTTGTCACCTGCAGCTTTTTCTAATTTCTGTCCGCCTCTATGACCTTTATTGAGACACCAGCTAAAAAAGCCTCCGATGATCGGTTTTTTGGCGCCCCAAGTAAGAATATGGCGGGCGAAGAAGAAGATCAGAGGGACAGGGAGAAGATTTCCGATCACTCCGATTAGGAGCGCTGTCCATAAGGGAATGCCATTTGCAATGGCAAAAGGGATGGCCCCGCGCAATTCAACAAGGGGCACCATGGAGATCAGGAAGGTAAAGATATATTTCATTAGTCAAGCCTTTCGATTAGTCTTCTTCATTCTATCGTATCTTTTCTCAATTGACAACTATGATCTTTTTTAATCTTTTATCTTGACTTTCTGGTGGAGGAAGCATATAATAAAGACATAGTTAATTAGAATCATTATAAAAAAGGAGAAATGACATGACAACTATGAAACATGAAGCAGCTACTGATGTAGCAACTTTTGCACCTTCAAATAAAGAAACTCTTCCAGAAACAAAAGCTCTCTTGAACCAAGTCGTAGCAGATCTCTACGTGGCTCACATTGCCCTTCACCAAGTACACTGGTATATGCGTGGACGTGGCTTTATGGTTTGGCATCCAAAAATGGACGAATACATGGACAGCTTGGATGCAACCTTAGATGAAGTGAGCGAACGCTTGATCACTCTTGGTGGTGCGCCATATTCTAGCATGACTGAATTTGGAACACAGCAATATTGAAGAACGCCGTGGAACATTTACGAAAAATGTAGAAGAAAGCTTGACACGTGTTCTTGAAATCTTCCATTACCTTGATGGCCTTTACCAAAAAGCTTTGGATGTTACCGATGCTGAAGGCGACGATGTAACCAACGATATCTTTGTTGGGGCTAAAGCAGAACTTGAAAAGAACATTTGGATGGTGGCTGCTGAACTTGGTCAAGAACCAGGATTATAAGATCATAAAAAATAGAAGCCGTTGGCTTCTATTTTTTTGGTTCGTAGGAGATTTCCACTAATTAAAGGAGTTCTTAATCTAACTATAGTTGGAGCGAAATCGAGGCCTATCGCTCCTATTTTTTTGGTATAGTTAATATGTGATTTTCTGTAAGCGTTCGCAGGCATAAGAAAGCGCTTACAAATTTAATTGTTAATCCTAAGAGGAGGTTTTTATGGGAAAGTCTTTTTTTGAAAAGCGTCCTGTTTTTAGTATTCGTAAGCTCTCAGTTGGAGCTTGTTCTGTTGTGATTGGGCTTTCTGCCTTGGGTCTTTCAAGGGTCCATGCGGAAGAAAAGCCAGCCCTCGAAAGTGAACCGACTTCGATTGAGACACCAAGTGTTGTGACGGAAAATTCAGAAGCGGAAGTTCCTGGAGCTGGTGCAAGGGTTTCAGAAGCTCCAGCTGTCATCACCCCTACCAGAGCTGAGGAAAAGCCAGCGCCTCAAGGCGAAGGCCAGCCTGTTTCTACTTCATCTGAGCGTGCTACAGGAACGGAAGCAACAGCTGCTCCAGATCAAAATCGTGTAGCGGAGGATATTGTGCAAGATCGAGAACGTGATTTTAATAAAGATTGGTATTTTAAATTAAATGCAGCTCCTGGTGCAGAAGGGCGTCAAGTGGATGTCAAGGATTGGAAAAAATTAGATCTTCCTCATGACTGGTCTATTTTCTTTGATTTCGATCACAACTCTCCTGCTCAAAATGAAGGGGGTCAATTAAACGGAGGGGATGCTTGGTATCGTAAGACCTTCCGTTTGGACGACAAAGATCTAGATAAGAAGGTCCGCTTGGAATTTGGAGGGGTTTATATGGATTCCAAAGTCTATGTAAACGGACAATTCGTTGGTCATTATCCAAATGGCTACAATGCCTTTTCTTATGATATTACTCCTTATTTGAATGCGGATGGAAGCGAGAATACCATCGCCGTTCATGTGGTCAATCAACAACCAAGTAGCCGTTGGTATTCTGGTAGTGGGATTTACCGGGATGTTAAGCTGAGTGTAACGGACAAGGTTCATTTAGCGCAGTATGGGACTACGATTACGACCCCTCAGTTGGAAAAACAGCAAAATGGGGCAGTGGATACAGTGGTGAAGAGCCGCATTGTCAACCAAGATGATCAAGCTCATAGTATTTATGCGGAATATGAAATTGTCGATCAAAATGGCCAAGTGGTGAGCGAAAAAACGCGCAGTGAAGCACAAGCTGTTCTAGCAGGTCAAGAGATCAACCTATCTCAAACCCTCCATGTTGAAAAACCAACCCTCTGGGATGTGAAAACGGATCATCCAGCTCTCTATACCTTGTATACGCGGGTTTATCGGGATTCGCAGTTAGTGGATGTGCAAAAGGAACGCTTTGGTTATCGCTATCTGAATTGGACGCCAGAAGGTGGCTTCTTCCTCAATGGGGTGGCGACGAAATTCCACGGGGTATCTCTTCACCATGACCACGGGGCTCTTGGAGCTGAGGAAAATTACAAGGCTGAATACCGTCGTCTCAAACAGATGAAGGACATGGGAGTCAATGCCATCCGGACGACCCACAACCCAGCCAGTGAACAAACCTTAAAAATTGCTGCTGAGTTGGGCTTGATGGTCCAAGAAGAAGCTTTTGATACCTGGTATGGTGGCAAGAAACAATACGATTACGGTCGTTTCTTTGAAAAGGAGGCCACTCACCCAGAAGCTCGTAAGGGGGATACTTGGTCAGATTACGATCTACGGACCATGGTAGAGCGGGACAAGAACAATCCAGCCATTGTCATGTGGTCAATCGGTAACGAAGTCGGTGAAGCAGATGGTTCAGACAAATCTGTCGCAACCGTTCGTCGCTTGGTCAAGACCATCAAGGACGTGGATGCAACCCGCTATGTCACCATGGGAGCTGATAAATTCCGCTTTGGCGATGGCTCAGGAGGCCATGAAAAAGTAGCAGAGAGCTCGATGCGGTTGGATTTAACTATTCAGAAGCCAACTATGAAAGCTTACGGGCGAAACATCCAAATTGGCTCATTTATGGTTCTGAAACCCTTCTGCAACGCGGACACGGGGTTCATACTATCATCCTGAAAGAGAATGGGTCGGCAAAGCAACCAAGAAGACCGCCATTATGAACAATCAGACTACGGAAATGACCGGGTTGGTTGGGGTCGGACAGCGACCGCCTCTTGACCTTTGACCGTGATCATGCCGGCTATGCAGGACAATTTATCTGGACCGGTACGGACTATATCGGCGAGCCAACACCATGGCACAAACCAAAATGACACACCTGTAAAAAGTTCTTATTTCGGTATTGTCGATACTGCCGGCCTTCCAAAGAATGATTTTTATCTCTACCAAAGTCAATGGGTGTCAGCTGAGAAACATCCAATGGTCCATCTCTTGCCACATTGGAACTGGGACAATCCAGAATTAGCCAATCGTGTCATGGATGAAGAAGGACGGATTCCTGTTCGGACCTTCTCCAATGCTCACAGTGTGGAATTGATTGTCAATGGGGAATCACAAGGAGTCAAGACCTTTACCAAGAAGACCACAGCAGATGGCCGGACCTACCAAGAAGGGGCAAATCCGGATGAGCTCTATCTAGAGTGGTTGGTCCCTTATGTACCAGGTAAAGTGGAAGCTATTGCGCGCAACGAAGCAGGAGAAGTGATCGCGAAAGATCAAGTCGAAACAGCCGGCAAGGCTGCGGGTGTTCGTTTGTTAAAAGAAGAACACGCGATTGCAGCGGACGGCAAGGATTTGACCTATATTACCTACGAAATCGTCGATGAAGAAGGTCGTCGTCGTCAACTGCCAATAATTTGGTGCATTTCCATTTGCATGGACAAGGCCAAATTGTCGGTGTCGATAATGGAGAACAAGCCAGCCGTGAACGCTACAAAGCGCAGGAAGATGGCTCATGGCAACGCAAAGCCTTCAACGGCAAAGGGGTGGTCATTGTCAAATCAACTGAGCAGGCGGGTGCCTTTACCCTGTATGCAGACTCAGATCGCTTGCAATCAGACCAAGTCAGCCTCTTTACAGGTAAGAAGGACCAAGCAGAACGCACTGTATTAGGTGTGGAACCTGTTCGACAAAGTGCTTATCTAGGAGAAAAACCAACCTTACCAAGTAAGGTCAATGTGGTCTATAGCGATGGCAAGGCCCAAGAAGAAGCCGTTGAATGGGATGCGGCAGACTATAGTCGTGTTGGCCAAGTCCGTGTGACAGGTCATGTTCAAGGACGCACGGTCGAAGCTCTGGTCGATGTGATCGGCGTGGAACAAGTCCTTCCAGTCATCAAACAAATCCCACAGGGAGCAGATCTAACGACAGTGGATAAGGCTGTGCAATTAGTCTTTACCGATGGGACCACTGCTCACTATGAGGTCGATCAATGGACCTTGGAAGCTGGTCAAGAAGATCAATTGTCCACACCAGGTGCTCGCTTGAAAGCGACAGGACTCCTAAGCAATGGGGAAACCGTCCAAGCGACGCTAGTGGTTGCAGGAGGAGATGTAGCCAAGGCTAAGAAACCAACGGTTCAGCTAGATGGAGTAGCTCTTCCAAAATTTGGTAGTGGCAACCATACCATTTCCGTTCCCTCGCTTATGGTCAAGAGCCAGGTCAAGTCACAGCTAGTGCAGAAAATGCCCAAGTGACGGTCCTACAAGCTAGCCGTGAAAATGGTTTGAAAGCTCAAATCTATGTTACCGCTAAGGATACGGGAGCTGTCCAGACCTATGTGGTCCAATTCCAAGAAGAAAGTCCACAGATCCAGCGCCTAGAATTGCGTCTGCCAGAAGGGCAAGAACTCAAGGAAGACCAAACAGTACCACTTGAAGTCATTGCTCATTACCAAGATGGTAGCCAGGCAAGTCTCAAAGCAGATCAAATCGATGTGGCAACAGCAGCGGGAAGTCAAGGAAAAGCCGTCGCAACCAATAAAGGTTTGGAATTGCGAGAAGCAGGATTGGTTCATTTACAAGCTAGCTTCCAAGGAAAAACAGGGGAATTAACCTTTACCATCACGCCAAATCCAGAAGAAAAGACAGTTGTCAAGGTGCGTCCTGTACGGATCAGCACCGATCGAAACGTTTTGCCAGCTCTTCCAGAGACCGTCTTGGTCGAGTATGATAAGGGATTCCCGAAAGAAAAACGTGTGACCTGGGATGCTGTAACCGCAGATCAAGTCAAGGATTACCATAGCTTTACAGTCACAGGTCATGTAGAGGGTGTGGAAAAAGAAGCCCAAGCTCAAGTCACCGTTGAAGGCATTATCGCTGTAGAAGAAGTCAGCACGACAACGCCAGTCGGTGAAAAACCAGCCCTTCCAGAAAGCGTGCGGACTTATCACTCCAATGGCAAGACCTATGCTGCCAAGGTGGCCTGGGATGCGGTCGATCCGCAACTCTTGGCCCAAGAAGGAGAAGTTGTCCTAGCCGGTCGTGTAGAAGGAACGGATCTTCCAACACGTCTTCATATTCGTGTTTCCGCAAACACAGTCAAGGGGGCCAACGTAGCAGAGCAATGGACAGGATCTGTCTTGCCACTCGCTTTTGCAAGTGACTCCAATGATGCAGATCCAGTTGCTAAGGTTAATGACAAGGTCATCTCCTTTACCGATGCTCCAGCCAACCGTTGGACCAACTGGGGACGTAACAATGCGGAAGATTCTGTCGGTATCTTGTTTGGGGATTCTGGTATCTTGACCAAGCGAGCAGTGGACAACCTCCATGTTGGTTTCCACGAAGACCACGGCGTTGGAGCTCCAAGTGAGTATGTGATTGAGTACTATACAGGGGAACAAATCCCAACAGTTCCAAGCAATCCAAATCGTGTCAAAGACGAAACAGACCATCCATTTAACAATCCAGCTAACTGGAAAGAAGTCAGCAACCTAACCGTTGAAGAACCGGTAGCAGCTGGTAAGATGAATCATTTCAGTTTTGATAAAGTCGACACCTATGCTGTTCGTATCCGTATGAAGACGCCAGAAGGCAAGCGTGGAAGCTCTATTTCAGAGATTCAGATCTTTGCCAATAAGGTTGCGGCAGAAGAGAAGAGCCAGTTGACCATTCGCGTCAATGGCGATGTATTGCCAGGTATCAACCCAAGTGTGACCGATTACTACATCGATGCGCGTGATCGGGCTTATCCACAAGTGGAAGCGACAGCTAGCCATCACGGTCTTGCAACGGTTGTGCCAAGTGTCCATGAAGGTGAGCCAATCCGTGTCATCCACAAAGCAGAAGATGGTACTATCTTACAAGAATACCGCCTCCATCTCACAAGCGATGCAGAAAAACTGAAACAAGCTGTTCCAGTAGCAGTAGAAGCAGGTAGCCGCTTTGTGAAAGTCGGTCAAGATCTAGTTCTACCATCTACAGTAGGTGTCTACTTTAAAGGGGATACAGGTTATGAACGCAAGGAACTGACGGTGGACTGGCAGGCTATCCCAGCTGATGCACTTTCTCATGAAGGCAGCTTCACGTTAGAAGGAAAAGTCCTCGGCTATGATCTGACAGCTCAGCTGACCGTTCGGGTGTCAGAAAAGACAGGAGAAATCCTCTCTGTGAACCGTGACTACAATGCAGAGGATACCAGAGCATTTGCTAGTGAAACCAACGATCTCGATCCAAATCAAATCGACTATATCGATTACATCAATGATGGTGGCTACAACGAGTACTACCGTTGGACCAACTGGAAGAGAGAGCCGGATCAAACAGAAGCCTTTGCTGGTCTCATCTTCAAGAAAAATGGTCAAGTAACAGAGCGCTTAGTCAATAAAGTAGCGGTCGACTTCTTTGCAGATCAGGAAACAGGTCTGCCAACGAAAACGGTTCTTGAACGCTATATTGGTCCAGACTTTGATGTCCCAGATGATTACGGCAATCTGAAGAATCTTCCAGATCATCCATTTAACCAAGCCTCAAACTGGGAAGAAATCCCGTATAGCTTGGATTATGCCTTTGAGCCTGGTTATATCTCTAACCTCAGCTTCAACGAAACCAGAACGAAAGCCATCCGTTTAAGAATGGTACGTGATGAAAATCTTAAAGGAATCGGAATCATTGAATTGAGCGCCTATGCCCCAACAGAAGAGGCTCAGGCAACAATTGATGTTACGATCCAAGTCAATGGCAAAGACCTAGAAGGTTTTAAACCAGATGTGACAGATTATCATCTAGAGTATGAGGGAGAACGTCCAATCGTTTCAGCACAAGGCAAGAATGGAACAGCCGTTACGGTCATCGATGCTAAAAGTGCCAATGCTCCGGTTCTTGTCAAGGTTGTCTCAGAAGATGGCAAGCTCGAAAAAGTATATAAACTTTCTCTATCCGCAAAAGCACCTACAGGCTCAGCCATTCCTGAAGAAGGGGTTAAGAATCTGGTCCATACCAAACCAGAGTTGGTGATTGAGCCAGAAGAGATGGACTTTGAACGCTTAGAACGTCCAAATGCGGATCTTCCAAAAGGTGAGAAACGTGTGGTTCAAGAAGGTCAAAAAGGCCGCAAATTGCGCTTGGTGGAAGTTTCTCAAGAAAATGGTGTGGAAAGCCGGAAGGAACTGGATGCCTTTGTAGAGCTAGATCCAGTGGCAGAAATCACAGAGGTGGGCACGAAAGAAGTACTTCCAGACACTCCACAACCAGAACCACAGCCACAACCAGAACCACAACCAGAGCCACAGCCAGAGCCGCAACCACGGCCAGAGCCACAACCGCTTCCGAACCCAGAACGTCCTCATGTCTCAGAAGGACCAGTAGCTACCGCAACTCCTCAAGAATCTCTTGAGGTCAAAGCGACACGTCAGGAAGGGACAGATGCAGTAGTGAAGGAAGTCGAGAAAACAGCTAAAACGCCAGCAGTTTCAGCTGCTCCAGTTTCCGAAGGAAGATTACCAAATACAGGATCAGACGAAAGCGTCGCAAGCCTCGTTGCTGGAATCTTAGCGGCAGGCCTTGCCAGTGCTGTGCTGGACGATCAGAAAAAAAGAGCCAATAAGGCCAAGTAAAACAGCTAGAGAAACTAGCAAAAAACGGTAAAAAGTTCACAGGTAAAAGAAGGAGGATGGGGAAGCCCACCCTCTTTACCTGGTGACATAAAGGAATAGAATATGGGAAAAAGATTAGTTGATCAGAGAAATCGATTTGGCATTCGTAAACTCTCAGTAGGTGTCTGCTCGGTAGTCGTAGCGACTTGTTTTTTAGGAACTACTACCAGTTACGCAGAGGAACAAGCTGAGAATAATGAACCGCGTGAAGAACGGGTTGAAACAAGCAATGCAGGAGATCAAGGAAAGGAGGAGAAAACAGTGAACGAGCACCAAGAAGAATCAGAGCATGCCTCAACAGCTACTAGTGAGAAAGAAAACCGCACAGTTAGCCAAGGGACAGAAGCCACCCAACCAGCCACTTCTCTAGATGAGGAGACTGAGATTGCGGATTACGGACCACTTCCAAGCAAGGCTCAGATGCAATACCACTCGCGAAGAGCTAGCGACTTTTCATCCACTTTTGGGATGAATACCTACTACGATCGTGAGTGGGGAGATGGGCAAGAAGATCCTTATTATTTCTATCCAGAGCATCTGGATACCGATCAGTGGATCAAAAACCCTGAAGGATGCAGGCTTTTAAACGGACGATCATGGTCGTCAAGCACCACGATGGCTTCCTCTTGTACCCTTCCAAATACACCGACCATACCATTGCCAAAAAGTGGTTGGAAGGAAGGAAAAGGCGATATCCCTAGCTGAGGTTTCTGCTTCTGCCAGCAAGTATGACATGGATATGGGGGTCTACCTCTCGCCTTGGGATGCCCACAGCCCGCTCTACCATGTGGATACAGAGGACCAATATAATGAATACTATCTCAACCAGCTTAAGGAAATACTTGAAGATCCAAAATATGGGAACAAGGGCAAGTTCGTAGAAGTCTGATGGATGGAGCGCGTGGCGATGGGGGCTCAAAAAGGTCACCTATACTTTCGACAAGTGGTTTGAAGCCATTCGTAAGGCCCAAGGGGATATTGCTATCTTCTCAGCTGAGCCGACCAATGTTCGTTGGATTGGAAATGAAAAGGGGATTGCCGGAGATCCGGTTTGGCAAAAGGTCAATCCAGATAAGATCCGCAACAATCCATCCAACAGCTACCTCAATCACGGGGATCCGGAAGGGAAGCAATACTCAGTGGGAGAAGCTGATGTCTCTATTCGCTCCGGCTGGTTCTACCATGACAATCAAGAGCCTAAGTCCTTGCGCGAATTGATGGACATTTACTTCAAATCGGTCGGCCGTGGAACTCCACTCTTGCTTAATATTCCACCCAACCAAGACGGAAAATTTGCGGATGCCGATGTGGCCCGTTTGAAAGAATTCCGTAAGACCTTGGACCAACTCTACAGTGTGAACTATGCGGCAGGAGCTTCGGTAGAAGCTGACTCGACACGGCGCAATCCTCTCTACAAGGCCAGCCATTTGACAGATGGCGATGAAAAGACCAGTTGGGCCCCTGCAGATGATGCCAAGACCGGATCTTTTGTCCTGGATCTTGGAAAAGAACAGCATTTTGATGTGGTAGAGCTCAAAGAAACCATCGAGAAAGGCCAACGGATTTCTGGCTTCACCATTGATGTGGCTGTGAATGGCCAATGGGTTCCTTATGGGGCTGGCTCAACTGTAGGATACCGCCGATTGATCAAAGGGCAACCAGTTGATAGTCGCTATATCCGGGTGTCCATCACTGATGCCCAAGCTACTCCAATCTTGAACGGAGTCTCTGTCTATAAGACGCCAGCCAGCATTGAAGAAACCGATGGCTATCCGCTTGGTTTGACTTATCATTCTGACCGGACTGCTGAGCGGGCCAATGGTCAGTGGAATGAAGAGGGAGAAGGCGTTCGAGGTACCTCTATGTGGACCAAGGAAAAGGGAGCTTCGGTGACTATCAATTTGAAGGCACCAAAGCCTATGTGGTCGCAACTGTCGACCCTGGTCATGGGGAAATGGATGTCTATGTCGATGGACAAAAGCTAGCGACCGTCAATACCCAAAGCCCAAGCCGCAAACGGAGCCAAAAGGTCTATGAAACACCGGATTTGGCAGCAGGATCTCACACCTTGACCTTGGTCAATAGCAAGGGAGATGCGATCGCAACGGAAGGGATTTATGCCCTCAATAATCAAGAAAAGGGGCTCTTTGAGTTTGCTCAGCCAACCCTAGCTGTTAAGAAAGGCGACCCAGCGCAAGTCGTTGTCAAGAGAAAAGGTGGCTCTAAAGGAAGTGCCAGTCTTAAATTAATCACCGAACCAGGAACAGGGGTTCATGGTAAGGTTTACAAAGATACCAACGTCACCCTTGAGTTCGCAGATGGCGAGACAGAAAAAACAGTCCAAGTTCCAACCCTTAATTTTGCAGGGAAAGCGACCGACGTCTATGACTTTAAGGTCAAATTGTTGCATCCGGATCAAGGAAGCTTGGTCGGCTTTATTCCAGAACTGACAGTCCAAGTAATGAACGAGGACCAGTTGCCAGAAAATCGTAAAGAAGTGGATGATCAAGATCCAAAACTGCATTACAGTGAGGGTTGGCACCACGAGACAGACAATCCAAACTTCTCAAATGGCACAGAATCTTGGTCGAGCTTTAACCAAGTGACCGATGAGGAAGGCAAGAAACACATTGAAGTGACCATTACCTTTAAGGGCACCGGCGTGGAGGTCCGAGGAGTGGTCGATCCAAGTCATGGTCTCTACAGCGTCACCCTAGATGGGAAAGAAATAGCCTTCGAAGAAGGGCGTGGCCATGACTATGAGATTGAAGGCGATCATTACTTCAGTGGCTATGGAGACCAACGCAAACTAGACCAGAGCTTTGGTCAATCTGCAAGGTCTAGCAAAAGGCTACCACCAGCTACGCTTGCACTTAGATCCAGCCCTCAATGATCCTCAGTCATCTCGAGCCATCCAGGTAGACCGATTTATCCTCTCAGGGAAAGATAGTCAGTTGCTCAGTCAAGAAGAGCTGCAACAGATCATCAGAGAAGGAGTAGAAAAGATCAAGGCTACTTCTCTCGATCGCTTGAAAGCAGATCTCAAACCAACTGTTCAAGGACAATTGACGGACTTGACTCAGTTGTTGGATCAAGAGCGGCCAGATTTGGTTGCTGCAGCTAATCAAGTGGAAGCCCTTGAAACTATCTTAGAAGATACTCACAATTATGAACCGCTGACGCAGACACGACCAGAAGAAGGTGTTCGGGATTTGATTCTTGAAAAACCAGAACTTCTCATCGAAGCGGAGGAGATTCCATTTGAGAGTCAAACACGTGAGAACAAGGACTTGGCCAAGGGCGAAAGCCGGATCCTTCAAGCAGGGAAGGTCGGACGCCGATTGAAATTGATCGAGGTTCGACAAGAAGAAGGCAAAGAAATTCGGACAGAAGTCGATGCCTTTGTCGAAGTGGAGGCTCAGGACCAGATCACAGAAGTTGGAACGAAGGAAGCGGAAGAAAGTCCGTTGATAGCTGATATGCCGACTCCAACCACTCCTGTCACTCCAAGTAAGGTGCAACCAGAAGTTATGACTCTTTCTCAAGCTGAAGACAAAAAAGAAAAAGAAAGACCTATTCTCTTGCAACCGAAAACCCCAGAAGCAGTTTCTGTTTCGACTTCAGACCATCCGGAAAAAGAAGTGGTTAAAAGTCCTTCTCTACAATCGGAAGGAAAACTTCCTCAAACCGGTACAAAAGAAAGTGGATTGTTTGCTTGGTTAGGCCTTCTTGGTCTAGGATTCTTGGGCGGAGGCGCCAAATTCGCTCGTCGCAAAGAGTAGCTCCTTCTTCGCATAAGAGGTTAGTTCTCACTAGCCTCTTTTGTTTTGCCTTCTTAAGAGATTCCTATTTCCATGGAGTCTTTGCTTTATTTACAGCCGTAAAAATTGTATAATAGTCAAACAAGGTCAATGATGAGAAGGAACACCCAAGGCCATTTTTTTATGAGCCAAGAACAGAGCATCCATCTAGAAATAAACAAGCCAGAAAGGAGCATCATGGCAAATAAGAACACATCTGATAGCATTGAAGCTTATATCAAGGCCTTGCTGGCTCAAGCTGGCATGGCAGAGCTCAAAAGAAGTGAGTTAGCTGATGTCTTTCAGGTCGTACCCAGTCAGATTAACTATGTCATTAAGACCCGCTTTTACCGAGACCCGAGGCTATATTGTAGAGAGCAAGCGCGGTGGTGGGGGCTATATCCGCATTGGCAAGGTCCAGTTTTCAGATCACCATCAGATGCTCCAAGACTTGACAGCCAATATTGGAGAGACCATCAGCCAGCAGGTCTTCAATGATATCCTCCAGATGCTCTATGAAGAAAAAAATTATTGACACAACGTGAGACTCAGCTCTTGCTTGCGACGACCTCCGATGAGGTCCTAGGTCGAGATGCTCTCATCCTACGAGCAACGATGCTGAAAAAAAAATCATTCAACAAGTAGATAGAAAAGGAAATACCGACTAGATGAACTATTCAACAGCACTGTTAGAAAGTATAGAAGTACCAAATACTAGCAGGCCACTATCAGGGGCATACCTTAGATACTTGGCATCTCCTGACGGCTATGGCCAATAATCCCTATAGCGTAGCAGGTTCTGTACTTAACGATTATCCCTATGCAGATCGATGAGTTTCAGGATGCAGCGGAGCATATTACAGGCCAAGCTTTTCAAAGCGACAATCGGTATGAAATCTTCCCATTTTTCTTATCGGATGGAAGCCATTATGAAACACGCAAGAGAGATTGCCCAGGTCCTTCATGCCAAGACCTTGGGAACAGAGCATGTGCTCCTCTTCTAGCAGACCGTGGGACCTTAGCGAGCCAAGTCATGGAGTTTGCCGGCTTTTGCCTTTTACAGAGCAAGACAAGGGAGTTCCTATTGCCTCTCTTCGAAAGAATCTTGAGGACAAGGCAGGCTGGGACAAGAATGATATCAAAGCCATTCGGAGTCTCTATCGCGCCCAAAACCCCTAACCGCCAAAACCATGGGAAATATGATGGGCATGCCCCCAAGCACCAGTGGAGGTCTTGAAGATTATACCCGTGATTTGACAGAAATGGCGCGTGCAGGCCAGCTTGAGCCTGTAATCGGACGGGATGCAGAGATTTCACGCATGATCCAAATCCTCAGCCGCAAGACGAAGAACAATCCTGTATTGGTGGGAGAAGCAGGGTCGGAAAAACCGCCCTTGCATTAGGCCTGGCCCAGCGTGTCGCTAGTGGCAATGTTCCAGCTGAAATCGCGCAAATGCGTGTTCTTGAATTGGATCTCATGAATGTCGTTGCAGGGACGCGCTTCCGTGGGGACTTTGAAGAACGGATGAACAATATCATCCAGCACATCGAAGAAGACGGTCACGTGATTCTCTTTATCGATGAACTGCATACCATTATGGGGTCAGGATCCGGTATTGATTCGACCTCAGACGCAGCCCAATATTCTAAAAACCAGCCCTGGCACGGGGAACCTTGCGTACAGTTGGAGCAACAACCCAAGATGAGTACCAAAAAGCATATCGAAAAAAAGATGCGCCCTCTCTCGGCGTTTTTGCGAAAGTCACCATTGAAGAGCCAAGTGTTGCAGATAGCATCCAAATTCTCCAAGGTTTGAAAGAAACCTACCAGGACCACCATCATGTGACCATTACCGATGAAGCGATCGAAACAGCTGTCAAATATGCCCACCGCTATTTGACCAGCCGTCAATTGCCAGATTCAGCTATTGATCTCTTGGATGAAGTACAGCCTACTGTACAAAAACCGCGATTCCAACGGTCACGTAAAAGAAGAGTTGACCGCCTTAGACCGGGCCTTGATGGACGGCAAGTGGAAGAAAGCAGCCCAGCTCTTAGAAGTAGAGGCCGCTCCCATTGTCTACAAAAAAGAAGTCACTGACCAAGATGTCTTGGTGACCTTGAGCCAATTATCTGGTATTCCAACTCAAAAACTGACCCAAACCGATGCCAAGAAGTACCTAAACTTAGAAGCAGAATTGCACAAGCGCGTGATTGGTCAAGACCAAGCCGTTTCGAGTATCAGTCGGGCTATTCGACGCAATCAATCAGGTATCCGTAGCAATAAACGTCCGATCGGTTCTTTCATGTTCTTAGGACCTACCGGTGTCGGAAAAACAGAGTTAGCCAAAGCTTTGGCGGAAGTTCTGTTTGATGATGAATCGGCCCTCATCCGTTTTGATATGAGTGAGTACATGGAAAAATTCGCTACCAGTCGCCTCAACGGAGCTCCTCCAGGCTATGTGGGCTACGAAGAAGGAGGCGAGTTGACCGAGAAAGTCCGCAACAAACCATATTCAGTTCTCTTATTTGATGAGGTGGAAAAAGCCCATCCAGATATTTTCAATGTCCTTTTGCAAGTCTTGGATGACGGAGTCTTAACCGATAGCAAAGGCCGGAAGATCGACTTCTCCAATACCATTATCATCATGACCTCAAACCTGGGAGCAACAGCCCTTCGGGATGATAAGACAGTTGGCTTTGGTGCTAAAGATATCCGCTTTGACCAAGCCAATATGGAAAAACGCATGTTTGAAGAGTTGAAGAAGACCTATCGTCCAGAGTTTATCAACCGGATTGATGAAAAGGTGGTCTTCCATAGTCTCTCCAGTGAGGACATGCAGCAGGTAGTGAAAGTCATGGTCAAACCGCTCATCGCGACCTTGGCCGAACAAGGCATGACCCTCAAATTCCCAGCCTTCAGCGCTCGTTGCTAGCAACCAAAGGCTACGATCCAGAAATGGGAGCTCGCCCACCTGCGTCGTGTCTTGCAGACCGAAGTGGAAGATCAACTAGCAGAGCTATTGCTGAAAGGGCAAGCTCAAGAAGGGCAAACCATCAAGGTTGGAACGACAGCCGGAACGATCAAGTTCGAGATTGTCTAGGAGGACGTCATGACGCTTCAGCGATTAACCCGTATTTCGCTTTTTGGCGTCCCTTTGTGTCGCTCTACGTCAGGCTTTTTGCCCCTTTTCCCAAATGTCCAACCTATTTCTGCTGTCTTTTTTTCTCTTGGTGATATTTGAAGGGTATAGCTTTTGCTTTTTCTTGTGATGATGATCACCATGTTTGTCTCCGCCTTTTTCCTAGGGATGAGCCTGATTGTGTTCTTTTCAGATTGTCGCCTTTTGGCTGTTTGATGCTCATTTGCGCATCAGTTACAAGTGGTTGCCCTTTGTCCTTCAGATCCTTTTTGTGGGCTTACTGTCCTTTGTTTATGGGGTCTTGATCGATAGTGTTTATGCCTTGATGTACCATATTCCTTGGTGGACCCTATGCTTTGGTCAATGGTTTTAGTTTTTAACCTTGCCCATGCTCTGTCGACGATCATTTTCTATCCCATTATCTATCAAATCTTTAGGAGATTTTATGTTGAAAAAAACCATTTCTAGCTTGATGACCTTACTTGCAGCTCTTCTTTTAGCGAGTTGCGCTCCGTCTCATAGCACAAACAATCAAATAAGTGCTTCTAGCACAGAAGTTGCCAAGAAAAACGAAATTTCGATTACGATTAGCGTGACGCCAGAAGGTCAAAAAGCGCAATCGAAAACCTTGAAAGTAGCAGAAGAGAGCAATCTCATGAAAGTGCTCAAAGCCAACTACAAGATTGAAGAAAAAAATGGCATGATCACCTCGATTGACGGTCACAGCCAAGATGAAGCCAAAGGTCTTTACTGGATGTACAAGATCAATGGCGAGATGGCTCCAAAAGGTGCTGCTGAAACCACCGTTAAAAAAGGAGACAAGATCGAATTCTATCAAGAAGTGTATAAATAATGAGAAGCTGGAAAGTGTGTCCGGCTTCAGATTAAAGATAAAGTTATCTTAGAAACTTTCCTTAGGTGAGTACGGACGTCAGCGAACTTCGAAGAAGTTCCATGACTTAGTTTTTGGACCCTAAGGTTCCAAAAGCTCCCGAGTGCTAGAAACAATAGTGTTTCTAGCACTTTTCTCACAGCGGAAAGTTTCAGTAGATCATTGAGTACCCCTAACGAATAAAAATTATTTTTATCTTTTATAGGAGGTATTATATTTGTATAAAAGAACAGTTTGTCTACGTGCTCTAGTCGGCTAGTTTGTCCGGCTTTTTTGCTAAAGTTTAGGAGCTTATTTAAAACTTCTTTCAAATTAGAAAAATATTTGAGAAACTATTGACAGCCTCATATAACAGTGTTACAATAATGTTACAAAATATTACAAATGTTACAAAAAGAGGTTCTGTTATGAAAAACAAAAAAATCATTTCCCTAGCAGCTCTAGCTCTTACAGCTAGTCTTTTCCTAGGAGCTTGTGGCGGGAATAAAGAAGAAAAAACTTCAGAAGCAAGCAGTTCAAAGACCAGTCAGGTTAAACAAACAAGTTCTTCTTCTAAGAAAAAAGTGATCACTAGTAAAGATCCAATTGCCTCTTCATCCTCTGATAGCAAATCAGAAGAAAGTCATACTGTTGGTAGCAAAAATAACCAAGCTGCAGCTAGTCAAACACCTGCTCCAGCTAAAGAAGCGACACCAGCAGCACCCGTAACAAAAGAAGTAGCCACTCCAGCAACACCAGCGAAAGCAAAATTGCCAAGTCTAGAAGACGGTCATGCCCATGCTAAGAAGCAAGCTTCTGCTACTGAGAATGCCCAATACAAGGGAGTCTATTCTGTAGCAGCAGGGGATTTCTCTGCAGCAGCTGGGAATTGGTCTGACAAACGCGACACTGGAGTCACTATTGGCCAAGGTGGTCAAGTGACCATCCAACTTCCTGGGGGCCAACCCGTAGCCTATGGTATCAGCGCTTATAACTATACCTTGATGATGGTCATTACCATGCTAATCTCTCAGCAGGCGATGGGTCTGCGGCGACTCTAGATATCGTAGTTGGAAAAGATGGCTCAGTATCTAGTGTGACGGTTCTGAAAGACGGTGTCAGCCACTCCCTCACTCGTGAATAAAATGCGAAAGATCTGAAAGGAGAAGCTTCTCTTTTCAGATCTTTTTTTGTTGATTTGAAGAAAAATATATTTTTTTATAAAAAACTATTGACAGATAGAAAATATAGTTTATAATAAAAACATAAAGAAAATCTATTTATAAAAAATTATAAAAAGGAGTTTATATGAAAAAAGAAAGAATTGCCCTGGTTTTTGGAACCTTTGCGCCTCTTCATCAAGGGCATATTGACCTGATCCAGCGGGCCAAGCGTCAGTGTGATCGCGTTCGTGTCATCGTATCTGGTTATGAAGGGGATCGTGGCGAAGAAGTCGGGTTGACTTTACAAAAACGCTTCCGTTATATCCGCGAAGCCTTCTCTAATGATGAGTTGACCCAAGTCTATAAGCTAGATGAGACAGAACTTCCTCGTTATCCTTTGGGCTGGGAGCCTTGGTTACAAACAGCCCTAGACACCATCCAGTATCAAACAGAGACAGAAGAGTTGATCTTTTATGTAGGGGAGAAAGCCTACAAGGAAGAGTTGGAAGCTAGAGGGTTTGAAGTTCACTTAGAAGAGCGTCGCTTCGGGATCTCTGCTACCATGATCCGGGAAAATCCAAGCAAATATTGGAAATACATCGCCCAGCCCTTCCGTCGCCAGTTCACGAAAAAAGTCTTGATCATGGGGAGCGCCAGCAACGGGAAAACGACCCTTGCAAAGGACTTAGCCCGCTTTTACGATGCACCTGTTAGTCTTGAGTATGCCCGTGAATACCAGATCAAGAACAATGTTCGAGATGATGAGCTCACGCCCAAAAGATTACTATTACCTACTCTTAGGACAGTATGATCAAACCTCTAAGCTCATCGATAGTAGTGCCAATCGAGGTCTTGTCATCGCCGATACCAATTCCCTGGTGACCAAGGGTTATTACGACTACTACATGGAGGTCGAAGGCCAGGATACCAGCATGACCGATACCTTCGACAACCTCTTTGTCAGTATTCTCTCCAAAGAAAAATGGGATTTGATCCTCTTTGTACAGCCGATCGGCTCTTATGTCAATGATGGTTTCCGAGACATGACCATGGCTGACGAAGAGATCCGCACCAGCTTTTCAAATTACCTGGACCAATTGCGCCAGCAATACCTAGGAAACATTCCGACCACTTTCCTCGCATCAGACTACCTCGGCAACTACGAAGAAGCCAAGAAGGTGATCGATGCCATCTACCAAGCCGACTAAGGAGCAGCTTATGAAAAAACTATCTGAAAAATTCGCAACTTTTAGCCAAGACTTTAGAAATGTTCACCAAGAAGCGAAAAAACAAGGCTTTGTCAATATTATGAAACTCCTGTGGAAGGACCTTTTTGTAGGACGTACAGCCTTTCAATGGATCTATCTCCTGCTTCTTTCCAGCGTTCCCTTCTTCTTAGAATGGACCAATCGCACAGGACAGCATGATTGGCTGGGACTGTTTGCCTCTTGGACAGGCATTGTCTGTGTTATCCTGGTTGCCGAAGGGCGTGCGAGTAACTACCTCTTTGGAGCAGTGAATTCAGCCATCTACCCTCGTTTTTAGCTCTCAATAAGAACTTCTACGGGGAAGTTCTGACAACCCTTTATTTCTTCATCATGCAACCGATCGGTCTCTATGTCTGGCTCTCTAATCGGATCAATGATCAAGGTAAGGTCGAAGAATCTCACTTTGAAGCCAAGAAATTGAACTTAATCGAGTGGATGCGCTACTTGGCCTTGTGTGCTGTGATTTGGATCGGTATGGGCTTTGCCTATCAGAGCATCCATAGCGCTCGCCCTTTCCGTGATAGTATCACCGATGCAACCAATGGGGTCGGCCAGCTCCTAATGACCCGCCTTTACCGGGAGCAATGGATCTTCTGGATTGCGACCAACGTCTTTAGTATCTATCTCTGGTGGGATCAGAGTCTTCACATTCAAGGGATGTACTGGGTCTACACGCTCAATAGCCTAGTGGGCTGGTACCAATGGACCAAAGCCCTCAAGAAGGAGGTGGCTTAGATGGCAAGTCTCTCAATTCCAGCAGGAATGACGGAGAAAGAGTATTTTGAGACGGTCGCTAGTGAAGCAGACTTTCTCAAGTGGTACAAGGAGCAAGATCTGCCAACTTATGAAACTCCAAGTGTCACAGCGGACATGGTGGCTTACTGTTTTGTTGATGGACAGCTCAAGCTCTTAGCTATTCGCCGCAAGGCCCACCCTTATCAACACCGCCTCGCCTTGGTGGGGGGCTTTGTGAACAAGGATGAAGATGCGACTCATGCCTGTATCCGAGAAGTCAAAGAAGAAGTTGGGCTCGATCTGCCAGTGAATAAGGTGGAGCAGCTCATGACAGTTTCCACCCCTGGGCGGGACCCCAGAGGCTGGGTCATTACCATCGCCCATCTGGTCTATCTGCCAGCAGAAGCAGTAGACTTAGCCCATGCAGGTGACGATGCCAAGGAAGTTGTTTTTCTCGATGTCGATTTCAAAAAGTCCCAGTGTTTGCTAGATGGAGAACCCTTAGCTGCTTCTGATTTTGCCTTTGACCACTACCAGATTATTCAAGAGTCGATCAAGCGGATTCAGGGGCGTCTGGACTGGAATCCAACCTTCCTCTATCTGTTAGAGGAGCCTTTTCACCGTTTATGAAGCAAACTGAGTTGGTCAATCTGATCAATCCTGGACGCCCCATCGTTAGCAATAACTTCCTCGTAAAATTCGGAGAATTCGTGGAAGAAGTGGGTCTCAAGCGGGTACCTAAGAAAAACCACGCAAGACCCTATCGCTTAAAAACAGTAGATCGAGCGGGGTTCATTCTACCAGCCCTCAGTTACTTTGTAGTAGCCAAGGGCTTTTTTTCTGATTTTTTTCCTGCTCCACTTGTGTGCAAAAGTGGTATAATAAAACATAATTGAGATCAAAAGAGACAAGACTATGGAAGAAAAAAATAATTTTACCACAAAATACACGACTGATGGGGGCTCTGCTTGGTTTTTATCGGAGGGAGGCCTCGATGTCTTTTTGCCACATGCACTACCGGAGTTTGGTCGCGACCCAAACGGGGAACCTACTGCTTCTCATCGCTGATTGGCACGATCCCCGTGTCGAAAAATACCATCATGCGTTTTTTTCATCTATTTCTATTTTTTTCTCGATCGGCTTTGTGGTTGCCCTCCATATCAAAGAGTATCGCAAGACAGCCTTTTGGCGGACCAAGATGTTGATTCCTTTGTTTGTGGTGACACTCCTGATTCCCTTGGTGTCTGTCATACCACCTGTAGAAGTTCCCTTTATTGCTTTTGGGACAGGGATGATGATGTTGACCTTTACAGGAAGCTTGATTGAAACCCACCCTTACGTGATCTTTATGACTTCTGGAAATTACCGCAAGATGCTGACGGCCTTGTACCGAATCACTCGAGGAAAGGGAGATTTGGACGAGTATCGGCGTCAGGCCATGAATTACGGGATTGTCGTTGGGAGCTTTGTTGCAGGAGCTATTAGCGTAGCCATCCTCATGCATTTCATTCACCAATGGGCCATCTGGCTGATCACAGTGAACCTCTTTTTGATCATGACCTACTACACCGCCAGAGTCAAACAACTCGGCCTACAAACAGACAATCTATAGAAACAGGACCCCGTGTGAGGTCCTGTTTTAGATTAATGACAAAGCCATCTTAGAAACTTTCCTTAGGTGAGTACGGACGTCAGCGAACTTCGAAGAAGTTCCATGACTTAGTTTTGAGCCTAAGGTCTCAAAACTCCCGAGTGCCTGAAACAATCGTGTTTCAGGCACTTTTCTCACAGCGGAAAGTTTCGGTATTTTTTTGATTCGCTCAAAAAATTAAAACATATTTATATTTCTTTGCCGAATTGCTTAACTTATTTAAAAATAGTACAGGACCTCACATGAGGTCCTGCTTTTTGTATTTCTATGCTTTTAATTGTAAGAGTTCTTCAATTTCAGCAAGGGTACTGGCTTGAGAGATGGCTCCACGGAGTTTGGCTGCACCTGAGGTACCACGAAGGTAGTGAGGGGCAAGGCCACGGAATTCACGAACGGCAATGTGCTCACCTTTGAGATCGATCAAGCGTTTCAAGTGTTCGTAAGCGATCTTCATCTTGTCTTCAAAAGTCAAATCAGGCAGGATTTCTCCTGTTTCAAAGTAGTGATTGATTTGGTTGAAGAGATAAGGATTGCCCATAGCAGCGCGACCAATCATGACCGCATCAGCACCGACTTCTTCGATCCGTTGTTTGGCGTCTTGAACCGTACGGATATCTCCGTTTGCGATAAATGGAATCTTAGTTAGGGCCTGTGCAACCTTGTGAAGGGTCTCAAGATCCGCATGCCCCTGTATACATTTGCTCCCGAGTCCGTCCGTGCATGGCAAGGGCAGAGACACCCGCAGCTTCGGCAGCGAGCGCATTTTCAACTGCTAGAGAAGGGTCTGACCAACCTGTCCGCATTTTGACAGTCAGAGGGATATCAAGGACGGATTGAACCTTGTTAATGATAGAGTAGATCTTATCGGGATCTTTGAGCCACATGGCACCCGCCTCGTTCTTGACGATTTTATTCACCGGGCAACCCATGTTGATATCGACGATATCGGTCTTGGTATTTTCTTGGATAAATTCAGCTGCGCGTGCCAGGCTATCTTCGTCACTTCCAAAGAGTTGGATCGATACAGGATTTTCTCCTTCATCGATATGGAGCATGTGAAGAGTCTTTTCATTGTTGTACTGGATTCCCTTGTCAGAGACCATTTCCATCACAACGAGCCCTGCTCCCAGTTCTTTGGCAATGGTCCGGAAAGCTGAGTTGGTCACTCCGGCCATTGGGGCTAGGACAGTACGGTTAGGGATTTCGACATCCCCGATCATAAATGGCGTATTAAGATTTGTCACGAATGAGTTCCTCCAAGTCATTTTCGTCAAAGTGGTAGTGTGTTTGGCAGAATTGGCAGGTAATCTCTGCACCGTGATCTTCATCTTTCATCTCTTCTAGATCACTAGCTGGCAGACTTGCTAAAGCGTTCAAAAAGCGCTCACGGCTGCAGTCGCACTGGAAGCGAAGTTCTTCTTCAGAGAGGCGTTTGAAAGGTTCATCCCCATAGATAGCAGAAAGAAGAGCTTCAATATGATCTTCAGATTCCAAAAGTGTTGAAATAGCAGGCATTTCTTGGATGCGTTTTTCAAAGCGCGCGATTTCTTCTTCCTTGGCATTTGGCAAGACCTGAAGCAAGAAACCACCAGCCACCTTGACCTTGTCTTCGTCATCCAACAGAACATTGAGTCCAACTGCAGAAGGTGTTTGTTGGCTTTCCGTCAGATAAAAGGCCAGGTCTTCTCCGATTTCACCTGTGACAAGAGGGGTCATGGAGTTATAAGGATTGCCCGTACCATAGTCAGTGATGACCAGGAATTCTCCGTTTCCGACAAATGGTCCCACCAGGACTTCACCAGTTGCTGTCTTCTTGATATCCACTCCAGGATTTTGTACGTAGCCTTTAACATTTCCCTTGGTGTCTGCCACGGTGATGATGGCTCCGAGTGAGCTAGTCCCAAGGACTTTGACCGTAATTTTAGTATCTCCTTTCTCGTTTGCTGCCAAGATTTGACTGGCAATGAGGGTACGGCCAAGTGCGACCGTGGAGCTAGCTTGTGTATGATGTTTTTCTTGGGCTGTTCGTACGGTTTCTGTACTGTCTAGTACATAGGCACGAAAAGCGCCGCTTTCTGAGATAGTTTTAATAATTTTGTCCATACCTACTATTTTAGCACAAATCAAGCAAAGTGGGGACAAGGAGAATTCCGAAAATCAGCCGTTTCAGAAGAAGGGCAAGAAGAAAAGAAAATTCCGAACGTTATTTTTAGAAAGAAGCAATTTCCAAGTAAAAGACGAGTTTCATAGAGAAGTTGGTTTAAAAAGGAAGGAGAAAAATAAACGATAGCTGAGTGGATCTTGAAAAAACATCAAAAATTGCTTATAATAGAGTGTAAGACAAACTTGCAGGTGAGACTCCTGCCCTTAGTTTGAAGAAAGGCATAGATAGCATCCTATCTATGGTATATGAAAAAGAATTATGACATCAGTTGTTGTAGTAGGAACCCAATGGGGTGATGAAGGAAAAGGGAAGATTACAGACTTCCTATCAGCCAATGCAGAAGTCATTGCTCGCTATCAAGGTGGGGACAATGCCGGACACACCATCGTAATCGACGGCAAAAAGTTCAAGTTGCACTTGATTCCTTCTGGTATCTTCTTCCCTGAAAAGATCTCTGTCATCGGAAACGGCGTGGTGGTCAACCCTAAATCATTGGTCAAAGAGTTGGCTTATCTCCATGAAGAAGGAGTATCAACGGACAGCCTTCGCATCTCTGACCGTGCCCATGTCATCCTTCCTTACCATATCGAATTGGACCGTCTCCAAGAAGAGTCTAAAGGCGACAACAAAATCGGAACGACCATCAAAGGGATTGGACCAGCCTACATGGACAAGGCTGCGCGTGTGGGAATCCGGATTGCGGACCTTTTGGACCGCGACGTCTTTGCGGAACGTCTTCGCATCAACTTGGAAGAAAAGAACCGTCAATTTACCAAACTCTATGATGCAGAGGCTCTGTCATTTGACGATATCTTCGAAGAATACTATGAATATGGTCAACAAATCAAGCAATATGTAACCGATACTTCTGTCATCTTGAACGATGCTTTGGATAACGGCAAGCGCGTGCTCTTCGAAGGAGCTCAAGGGGTTATGCTGGATATCGACCAAGGAACTTATCCGTTTGTTACTTCATCAAACCCTGTTGCAGGTGGGGTGACCATCGGATCAGGTGTCGGCCCAAGCAAGATCGACAAGGTTGTCGGTGTATGTAAAGCCTACACTAGCCGTGTCGGTGATGGACCATTCCCAACAGAGCTGTTTGATGAAGTGGGCGAGCGCATCCGTGAAGTGGGGCATGAATACGGTACAACGACTGGCCGTCCGCGTCGGGTGGGCTGGTTTGACTCCGTTGTTATGCGCCACAGCCGCCGCGTATCAGGAATTACCAACCTTTCCCTCAACTCCATTGACGTTTTGAGTGGTCTAGATACAGTCAAAATCTGTGTAGCCTACGATTTGGACGGTCAAAGAATCGACCATTACCCAGCAAGTCTGGAGCAGCTCAAGCGCTGCAAGCCGATCTATGAAGAATTGCCAGGTTGGTCAGAAGACATCACTGGTGTCCGCCACTAGAAGAGCTGCCAGAAAATGCCCGCAATTATGTTCGCCGTGTCAGTGAACTGGTTGGAGTCCGCATTTCGACCTTCTCAGTCGGACCAGGTCGCGAGCAAACCAATATCTTGGAAAGTGTTTGGTCTAGTTTATAAGCAAATGAAGATAAGAGAGTGGGACAGAAATCGGTCATTCGTTAGAATTCGATTTCATCGTCCCACCTCCGCACAGTTGAGTAGGGCTGTAAAAGCTGATGAAATCAGCGTAGTAGAGCCCACTCAACCACTGCGTCTTGCTCGACAATCCAAAGACAATTGAGAGGCTAGGACTTTTGTCCCAGCCTCTTTTTGAAAGCAGAAAGAGGAAAAAATGTATCAAACGATTTTATTTGACCTAGACGGCACCTTGACCAATTCAGAACTAGGGATTACCAACTCGGTGGCCTATGCCTTAGGAAAATATGGGATTCAAGTGCCAGACAAGAAAGCATTGAGAGTTTTCATCGGTCCGCCCTTGCAGGAGTCTTTTGAGCGCTTTTTATGGATTTTTCTAAGGAAGAATGTTTAAAGGCCATTGACTACTATCATGAGTATTTTTCCGAAAAAGGCCTTTATGAAAATGAGGTCTATCTAGGCGTTCCTGACTTGCTGGCTTCTCTCAAGCAGGCTGGCAAACAGTTGATTGTAGCTACGTCAAAGCCTGAAGAATTTTCCATTCAAATTCTCAAACACTTTGGTTTGTATGATTATTTTGACTTTGTCGCTGGTGCGACCATGGATAGAAAACGTAGTAAAAAAAGCGATGTTATCCAGTATGCCTTGGAGCAAAATGGGATTACAGATTTGGCGCATACCATCATGATTGGAGACAGGGAGCACGATGTGCTTGGCGCTCAAGCGCAAAAGCTTGATTCTATCGGTGTCCTTTATGGCTTTGGAAGCAGGGAAGAATTGAAGAAGCCGGCGCCACCTATATTGCTCAAGAAGTTGGCGAAATTGCAGCTTTTTATAGGATAACCTTTTTCCAAAAATATTAAAAAGTTGGAACTTTTTCTAATCTGCTGAATATTGCTTTTATTTAATATTTCTATCGGTGTATACTTACTGTAGGTTAAGTCACACAGATTAAGAGGTGATAATATGAATTTGTCACGATATATATTAAAATATAGTACTGATGATGGTACGTTGTATTTTAATACTAAAACCAATCATTCATTTTTTCTTACGAATGAATTGAATAGAGTAGTCGACAGCAATGATGTGATTAGGAAAGAGTATCATGCTTATCTTGATAAAAATAAATATTTAAGTGAGGGTGAGTATGAGGTCGAAAAAGTATCTATCTAAAAATAAGCGATACAGATGCTGAATTATTGGAACTAACAATTTTGACACATGGAGATTGTAATTTTTCGGTGAAGGTTAAAGTGAATAACAAATTCGATGACAAAATGAATGCTAAACCTAGAGTATTTAACTATAATTGTGATTGTAAATAATCACGATTTTTAAATAAATTAGAGAAGAGGGTTGTGCTAGCCCTCTATTTTGATGGATGATAATTATGAGAAATATTTATAAGTACATTGATAAGAAGTATCTTTTTCCTATTTTTTTAGGGCGTATTGTGAATAGTGGTTTGGTGTTGGCGCAACCTCTGATTTTTAACGAAGGCCTTGAAGTTAGATCAAGACGGCCTTTCTTATGGAAAAAAATTCTCAATTTTTGTTTTTATTTGGTTTGTCTGTCTATCTTGTTATTTATAGTCTGATGCTGTTTTCAAACCATTCGCACAATATATTCCGAAGAGAAATCAACAAAAGTGTCCGTGCCCTTTTATTTAAGAAAGTCATATTGAATCCTAAATTTTCCAATGATGAAAAAGTTAGTCTGCTAACTCAAGATATGGAATATGTGGGCGATAATTATTTGGAAAATATAAATGTTATGGTGAGTTGGGGATTTGTCGCCCTTGTTACAGCCATTTATATTGTTTCACAAAATTTTCTCTTAGGACTTATTTTTGTCATTTTTACGATTATGAGACCTATTCCTCAGTTCATCATGAATCGTCGTTTACAAGATTCGGGAGACAGCTGGTCCAAGCTTAGAACGAAATTACATGGGCTTGTCTCGGATAGTATGCAAGGCAGCCAAACCTTACGGATTAATCAGGCCATGAGGCTGAATGAAGAGCGCGTGAATGATTTAAACGGAGAATATCAAAAAGCCATCCAAAGATTTTGTTTCACACATAATATTATTTTTTTCTTTAATGGATTTATGGTCTTTTTTAGTCAGGTTGTTCCTCTTGCTTTAGGCTTTTATTTGAGTTTACAGGGAAATTCTATTTCTATTACAAGCCTCATCTCTATGTATGTTGCTGCGGGGATGCTGGTAGAACCGATCCAAACTCTGATGTACAGTGCAGCCAATCTCCAAGGTGCCTTGCCGACTGCGAACCGCCTGTTTAAGATTATCGAGGAAGAACCTGATTTCGAAGAGACAAAGGATCAATTTGTTGAAAATCTCGAATCGTTGCGCTTAAATCATATTTCAAAAAGTTTTGCTGAACGTCAGCTTTTTTCTGATTTGACGGCGACGATTTCAGTAGGTCAGAAGGTCTTAATCAAAGGACCGAGCGGGTCTGGAAAGACGACTCTTTTTTTCGCTTGATTTTAGGAGAAGAAGTATGTGATGAGGGTGACATTTTTCGTTCAGTATGATGGAAATCAAATAACGAGTCATTTCCAAGGGAATATCGGTTTAATTAGCCAGCATCCCTTCCTGTTTAACGATACTATCCGCTATAATCTAACTTTTGGTCAGCCTTTTCAGGACCATGAATTATTGGAGGTATTGGACCGAGTTGGCTTTAATAGATGAATTTCAGGATATTTTGAATGTAGAAATTCATAATAATGGTGAAAAACATTTCAGGAGGTCAGCGTGTCAGATTAGAGTTGGCTCGTTTTTCTCTTACGCGAGAAGGATATTTTTATTAGCGGACGAAGTGACATCAGCTTTGGACGAAAAAAATAGTCGTCTGGTTAGAGACCTAATCTTTTCTTTTGCCGATCACGGTACTAGAAATAGCCCATCATATTGATGAAGAAGAGCGCTATGACCAAATCCTTGAGTTACGTAAAGGATGAGCGATGCCACAATAGTTGGTTCTGCGACAAAGCGGATAGTAGTAAGCCAGCAATTTGTCAGATATTTTTTTGAGATTCTAAGTGGTGATATTTCCAAAATCATCAATACTCAGAGAACTTAAGCTTTATTTAAGATAGGCCAGCTATACTAGAAGCATAAACAAAGACCTCCTAACTTTGTTTAAACCTCCTAAACTTTTTTTCATAATAATCTCCCATAAGAGTCGCCCAATCGGCGGCTTTTTTTGTGAGTCGTAAGCTGCCTATGGTATAATGAACAAAGAAACTAAAAAGGAAGAAGGAAGAGATGGACTACACGATAGAGGAAAAAAAGCGATGTTTATGAGGGAAGCCCTGAAGGAGGCGGAGATTGCCCTCGCCAATGATGAAATACCGATTGGCTGTGTCTTGGTCAAGGATGGTCAGATTATCGGGCGTGGACATAATGCGCGTGAGGAGCTGCAGCGGGCGGTCATGCATGCGGAAATCATGGCGATCGAGGAGGCCAATCAGCGTGAAAAATAGCTGGCGCCTGCTGGATACGACGCTTTTTGTCACGATTGAGCCCTGTGTCATGTGTAGTGGTGCCATTGGTCTAGCTCGGATTCCCCAGGTGATTTACGGGGCGACCAATCAGAAGTTCGGTGGAGCAGGTAGTCTCTACGACATTTTGGCAGATGAACGCCTCAATCACCGAGTCGAAGTAGAAACAGGAATCTTGGAAGCAGAATGTGCAGCCATCATGCAGACCTTCTTCCGCCAAGGTCGAGAACGAAAAAAACAAGCCAAACTCGCAGCCAAGGCCGAAACACAAGAATAAAAACCGGACCTTTGCAAAATCCACAAATTATGATATAATACCTATCGGAGCAACAGTTCTGCGTGAAGCGGGTCAGGGGAGGAATCCAGCAGCCCTAAGCGAAGTTAACTGTGTGCTCTTTTTCTATTGCTCTTGATGAGTCAAGCCTAAAAGGTGCAGATGAATCTTAGAGCAATGGATGCAGTTTTTCCCGTTAGGGAAAAAGCTGTAAACCGATAAAAGCTCTTAACGAATCAAGACTGAAAGTCGCAGATGAACTTAGGTACATTGACGCAGTTCGAACGAAGTGAGAACTACGTTCCGAAATATACAGAGAGTCAAGTCCAAGGGACGCAGATGAATCCTAGAGCAATGGATGCAGTTTTTCCCGCTAGGGAAAAAGCTGTAAACCTATGATAGCTCTTAGTGAGGTAAGCCTGTAAGGCGCAACCGAACTTAGAGATATTGATCCTGAGGAGCGAAGCGACGTGAGAGCTATAGCGTAACATGAAATTAGCCTATAAGGCGCAACCGAGCTTAGAGATATTGATCCTGAGGAGCGAAGCGACGTGAGGGCTATAGCGTAACATGAAATTAGCCTGTAAGGCGTAACCGAACTTAGAGATATTGATCCTGAGGCGCGAAGCGACGTGAGGGCTATCACTTACCAGAGTCATGTAGAAATTACGTTCATATTCAAAGAATAAAAGAGAAAAGATAGAGTTTCGTGAGAAGCTTCTTTTTTTGGATTTTCTAGTCAAAAATAGTGCAAATATGCAAACGATTGCTATTGCGTCGTTGCTTGATTTGTGAAATAAAAAAATTAGTAAATGAAAACGTTTTATAGGATGGTTTCCCTTGATTAAATCCCTGTAAAGCGATATCATAGAGGAGAAGAAATATTGGAGGAATAACATGTCTCATATTAAATTTGACTACTCAAAAGTTTTGGGTAAATTTGTTGCCCCACATGAAGTGGAATATATGCAACCACAAGTGACTGCAGCTGATGAATTGATCCGTAAAGGAACAGGTGCTGGTAGTGACTTCCTAGGTTGGTTGGACCTTCCTGAAAATTATGACCGTGAAGAATTTGACCGCATCTTGAAAGCTGCTGAACAAATCAAAGCAGACAGCGATGTTTTGGTCGTGATCGGTATCGGTGGATCATACCTTGGAGCGAAAGCTGCCATTGACTTCTTGAACCACCACTTTGCAAACTTGCAAACAAAAGAAGAACGCAAAGCTCCACAAATCCTTTATGCTGGAAATTCCATCTCATCTACTTACCTTGCTGACTTGGTAGAGTATGTTTCAGATAAAGATTTCTCAGTCAACGTGATTTCTAAATCAGGTACAACAACTGAACCAGCGATCGCTTTCCGTGTCTTCAAAGAACTCTTGGTGAAGAAATATGGTCAAGAAGAAGCCAACAAACGGATCTATGCAACAACTGACCGTGCCAAAGGTGCTGTAAAGTAGAAGCAGATGCCAATGGTTGGGAAACATTTGTAGTTCCAGATGATATCGGTGGACGCTTCTCAGTCTTGACACCAGTTGGATTGCTTCCAATTGCTGCATCAGGTGCTGATATCAAAGCCCTTATGGAAGGTGCGAATGCAGCCCGTAAAGAATACACTTCAGACAAACTTTCTGAAAACGAAGCTTACCAATACGCAGCTGTTCGTAATATCCTTTACCGTAAAGGATATGCAACTGAAATCTTGGTTAACTACGAACCATCTCTTCAATACTTCTCAGAATGGTGGAAACAATTGGCTGGTGAGTCAGAAGGAAAAGACCAAAAAGGTATTTACCCAACTTCAGCTAACTTCTCAACAGACTTGCACTCATTGGGTCAATTTATCCAAGAAGGAACTCGTATCATGTTTGAAACAGTTGTCCGTGTGGACAAACCACGTAAGAACGTGATCATCCCTACATTGGAAGAAGACCTTGATGGACTTGGTTACCTCCAAGGAAAAGACGTTGACTTCGTAAACAAAAAAGCAACTGACGGTGTTCTTCTTGCCCACACAGACGGTGATGTACCAAACATGTACGTAACTCTTCCTGAGCAAGATGCCTTCACTCTTGGTTATGCCATCTACTTCTTCGAATTGGCCATCGCCCTTTCAGGTTACTTGAACGCGATCAACCCATTTGACCAACCAGGTGTTGAAGCCTACAAGAAAAATATGTTTGCCCTTCTTGGTAAACCAGGATTTGAAGAACTTGGAGCAGAACTCAACGCTCGTCTTTAATCAATAGACAAAACGATCTCGCAAGAGGTCGTTTTTTTACTTGCTAAACAAATTTATATTTTTGTCCCTTAGAATCAATTATAAAAACACGATCTAGTTATATTTCTCGATCATACGGTAATCTAATTGCAATTGTTTCCCTTCGCAAGAAATTTTAAGATAAGCGTCTAAAAGGTCGGATATCTCTCCGATCTTTTTTAGTCTATCAAGACGGGAGTTGGTCCCTGCTTGGTTTTATGTTATAGTAGAAGAGAAGAATAAAAAGGAGAATTCGAAATGTCCGAGAAAGATCAAGAACAATTTATGAAACAGACTCCCTTAGAGGGTGCGCCTCAATTTGATGTGGCCACGCCAGCCTTTGTCCCAAAAGAAGAATTAGAAGATATCGTCGTTTCAGAACCAGAGGGAATAGCAGCGATGCCAGCGAAAGAAATGAAGGAAGAAACAACTGTCGAAGAAGATCTGCAAGCAGTTGTTGCTTCCCAATCTATTCCTCCATTCCAGCCTACAGCTGAAACTCCTTATAGTGTTCCTTCTGAAGAAGTGGGTTCAAAAGCACAGACTGGTCCAGCTATCCAGATCCAGCAAACTCCTCCTCCTGTCAGCAAACCGATGGATCCGGCAGATAAAAAGGCTATTCGTTTTGCGCTTGGTATTTTAGTAGGTCTCTTAATCGGTGGTGTTAGTGGCTATTTAATCGGCCAAGGTGCCCCTAGTAGCTCTCAAGCAAGAAAGCAGGATTCCTCTTTGTCAGCTGGCAAGTCAGCTTCTCCTTATGCTATTGATTTGGAGCAATTGGCTTCTGAAGATGCTGAGTCCAATTTTAGCTGGAAGCAGTCAGATGTCGAGAAACTTCAGTTTTTGACTGGAAAGGATTCTGGGGAGACTCCTGAGGAAATGGTCGACGCTTATGGAAAGGCTAGTTCTGTCCAATTTGATAGTGGAGAATTGAAATTATTCTGGGATGATAACTCTTATAATAAAGAGGTTAAAGCGACCTACTCTAAGAGAGGAAAAGAATTACAGCTTGTCAAATTTGAATTTAATCAATTTGGGAAAAATCTTACGGTTGAGGACAACTTTGCAGATGGATTCAAAGTTGGAAATAGTGAGACCGGTGCTGGCGGGACCTCTTACAAAGAGCTTTTAGAAAAATACGGTGATGCAGTCAATCTGACGGTGAGTTCATCTGATGATTCAGACGAGATAGAATTGGTCATGGACTTCCAAAAGAAAAACGGGGACTATGTAGATTTGACCTTTATTCGTCAAGAAAATGGAGATTTCCTCTTGAGTAGTAAAGACAGCTACTAAATCACTGAATAAAAGAAAGAGGCAAGCGCCTCTTTTTTGGGATAAGACGAGACAAATACGCTAATTTTCTATACAATAGAAAGAGTTTGAATAGAAAGAGCATGAAGGATGGAAGAAATGAAACAGTGGATAGAACATCATAAGCGGATCCTCCAAAAAGCTGCAAGTGCTTTGCTGGCTTTTATGGTTGGTGTTTGCTTGGTGTTTATGATTCATCCAGTGAAAACCTTGCCCAAAGATCGCTTGTTGAGTTTGTCTCGCATGCAAGAAGACAGCCAGCAATTTGTTGCGTCTTCTTCCAAAGAGCCGGCTTTAGAAGACTTGTTGTCATTGGACCTTGCAAGGGGGAGAAGGAAAGACACAAAAAAATTGGGTGACTTTATCTGCATTCGTCAAAAAAATTGGAAAAGCAGCGAGTTTTACACAAGAAGATACGACTTTTGGAGAGCAAGTCCAGCTAGGCTATGGGGCTCCTGTGCAGGGGATTCATCCTTATACCATAGAATTTCAAAAGCAGGATGATACCTTTTATTTGAGCTCGATTCAAGGCTTTGCGCCCAAGTCGGCTCACTATCAGAGCAAAAAGGACTTAAAACAGGCAGATTTTACAGGCTATCAGACTCTAGATGGGAAAAAGGAAAAGGGAACGGCAGTAGAAGAAGTCTTGAAAAAATCAGGTCTTCCCAATTCTCTTAGTTTGACCTCTGTAAAGGACAAGCAAGTTTTAGCCTTGTCTTATCAGGTGACAGATGGATTGGTCTCTTTGACCTTTGAACGCGACCAGAGTGGTCAGTATCGTTTGACGAAGAAGGGGTGAGCAAATGATCGAGTGGATGAAAAAAAATCGAAAAGAACTCTTGCTGCCGTTTTTGTGTTTTGTTTTAGGGTTGTTACTTGCGATTGCAAGCATCCAGGTGCAAGAGCAGGGAAGCGATACCAAGGAGGACCAAACGCTTTCCCGTTTTCAACCAAAGGATTACAAGAATTTGGTAAGCAACGATCAAGAAATCAAGCAGTTTCAATGGACCATCGAAGCTGTGGCGAATTTGAAAGTCCGTCTTAAGCAGAGTCAGCAACCAGGAACCCGCTTGGAAACAGTTGTGACTGAATGGGGAAAAGCACAAAAAGTTCGCTACACAAAGACAGCTCAAGGGGAACAAACCGTTCTTGTCTTGACTTATGCAGCTAAGCAAACAGATCAGGGGAAGAAAAGTGTGAACTTGTGGTTTGAAGAAGAGAAAGACCAGGGGTATCGCTTGACGATGGTGGATGCGACGAATTTGTTGGACGCAAAAGAGAAGACAAGCAGTGAGAAAGAAATCACTACTGAAAAAGAGCACAAAGGTACAGAATTCGCCCAGCTTATTAAGAAACTAGGAAATCCTCAACGCTTAATCTGGGGGGAAGTGTCAGATGGCGGAATGGGGTATCGCGCGACTTACCAGCTACCAGGTCAGTCAGAAGTGGTGATGGAATTCAAGAAAAAAGGCAAGAAATTAGTGTTGGTATAAGAAGGGAGACATCATTGGACGATCAACGGACAGACATCAAGGCAACTTCTTCTCACCAGGGTGGGAGTCGCTTAATTTCAGAAGCTGACCTGGCTTCAATAGGGGAAGCAGGC
>BNJU01000422.1_pt1 | contig 54842 bp, 55 predicted proteins | sample 8539281 | NCBI WGS metagenome assembly BNJU01 (sample SAMD00202456, study PRJDB9452) | human saliva metagenome | isolation source: human saliva | place: Japan
TTCATCTTGGCGAACTGATTTGCGTCCTTAGCACCAGCTTCATCTTCACCATCGTTAAGTGCCGCTCGATACATCCTTGATGTCTTTGATGACTTGTCTGCTGCCTTGATTGCTGCGAGGTTCACTGATCGGCAATTCTTCGATCGTCTGGCGTGCAGATTGATCTTCTTGTGCGTAAACTGCTGGAGTTGTTGAGTAGAACTTCCAACTGGGAATGATGCTATGACTAAAACCTGATAAGCACGACATTCAAATCAACTTTTTCTTCAATTCCGTCATTGTGTATCTCCTGACTTGATAAAATTGTATTTCTTCTATTGAATGAGAGAACTTTGACAAGTATCTCCTGGCTATAATGCCTGGCGATCGCTTTCGCCATTTGAACCGCGAACGCCGACTCAACGTTTCAAACGGTCTTGATCATAATAAACAGACTGCTTTAGCTTTAGCGCTAACCCCAAACGATAACCTCCGCCCCCTATTATTGTTTCAGTGCTCGCCATGCCTCAGCATGGTCTCACTTATTATTATGCATTTAGGGTCCCCCTATACGGCTTTTGTCGCTACGCTACTGCCAATGAACTTCATCCAGTGCTCACAATGCTTGTGTGGATTTTGGCCGGAGCAAGATCCGTACTTCATACTTGAGTTCTTTTTAAGCATAGATGTGCATTATTAGCTATCCATCATTTTACCACACAGGGCAAGGATTGCATAATATTCTAAGTTGTCTAAATCTACAGATACGTTTTTCACGTTTTTGCTCACTTTGATCCTGTTACCATATTTTCTAAATTCAGCCGCTCTGCTCTCCTTTAGCTTTCACCCTCAGTTTATATCGATTACACTTTTGCAACCTTCATGTAAAATTCGCTTTTTGCCACACCTGCAAAGGTACAATATTGAAACATATAATCGAAAAATCCCACTTATTCATCTCAAGATAGCTCCACATTTTTGCCCTTTTACATTCAAGCTTTAGCTTAAGAATCGTTCGTATCTTTTTTATCTGCCTGTCACTTAGCTGTTACAGCCTGTTTGTCTGCCCCTAAGCCATACTTTATCATATAATGCACTAAATTTTCTAAACAATGCGCGACGCTTGTCGTCTAGCTTATGACTCAGACAATTTATACTTTATTGCTTCCAACCCTGTGGGTCCTTGTGTGTTTTATTACATGTGAATAAAGTCTCCCGAACCATCCTAAATAGCTTTGGGACCCAAACGTTTGTCTCATAGCTAGAGACCAGGAGCAAGTCCCAGTCTCGTTTGACTTATTTACTTATTGTATTAATCATGATTATAGGTGTAGGTAGCCCTTTGACTGAGGTCTTCAATCTTCTTCATTTCAGTCTTGATGTCTGCATCGTTAACGACGATAGCTTCCAAGGCTACACTTGAGTCAGCGAAGACTTTAGCAGAACCTTCATAGATTGGAGCTGTAGTCGTGCACTCAATTCGTCAGTTGCGCCTTAATAAGTGGGTTTTCTTTGACATAGTTAGTCCAGATTTCTGAGCTAGTCCCAGACTTAGTGATTGTAGGTAACCAGTCTTAGATGCCGAGATGGTGTGTTCTCGCCTGAGGGAGGAAGGACATGAAGGCTACAGCCCCTGCTTTTTCTTCATCAGAAGCATCTTCGAAGACGGTCAGTTCCCTGCTAAGAGGGTCACTTTGCTTGCCTTTGACCGGAAAGTTGAACCGGCAGCTGTAATGTTGATACCTGATTCTTGTACGCCCCGACCACGGGTAAGCCCGGCAGATGAGCCAACGTAGATTGCAGAACCAGCTGCGTGAATGGACCTGACATGTATTTGTCTTCACCGTGCCAAACGTGCAGAACTGTCTTTGACCATGTCTTTGATGAATTGAACTGGCTCGAGAGCTTTGTCAGAAGTGAGGTTCTCTCAAGTCGTCAGAAACCCAAGTTGCGCCATTTTTGAAGAGCCATGGTTTCCACTTCGATAGACAGACTCATTTTCCAAACCTAAAGTCGGTTTATCAATGCCTTTTTCTTGAGGGCAGCTATACTTTTTGACCTCAGCCCAAGTCTTAGGTACTTTCTCTGCTTTCGTTTTGAGCATGTCTTGGTTGACGAACATGAGGCATCAGATTTAGCAAATGGAATCGCATAAATCTTTGTCTTCAACGGTTACACCCTTTTCAAGAAACCTCGGGTAGATGTCATCTTAAGTTCTTCAGTAGCTTCATTGTCGCAGTTAAGAACTCATCTAATGGTGCTAGAGCCCTTCTGACTTGAAGCCAGAGGCTAGAAGCTAGCTAACTGGGTCATGGCTGTAGGTCGTCGAAGCAGCGTCGCTATTACCCCTGTTGTAGGGCTTTGTAGTTCCTTTGCAGTTTTCTTCAACTTCATACTTATCTTTGAGATTCGTTGAAGGCCTTGAACGAGTCGAGCACCTCAGCGTGAGGACCGTTCACTTGCATGCCAGAAAGTTACTCTTAACCTGTCAGCAGCGTGAGCAGATGGTGCGTAAGCACTGAATGCTAAGACTCACTGAGAGTAATAATGCGAAAGCACTTGATCACCAGATGTTACCCAAATAGTTAATAGGAAAGCATTGAGGGGCTAGCCCTTCGTTGCAGAACGTGAAATACCCTTGAATAATGTATTTCGCAACAATAAGTAAATAATCACCATTGGCAAGATCATTAGGTCGACGCCGCATCAAGAGTCTCGAATTGGGTGCCGGCTTCAGTGGTAAAGGCTTTGGAGTCCAACAGGTAAAGTCCGTAAGTCAGGTGCCGAGTTGGTGACGACCTGTCAGAGGAAGGAGTTCCACGAACCGGGATGACCTTGAGAATCATCACGGCGATAATGGACGATTTAGACAGGCACGACCATTTCAGAGGAATTGCCAGTCACTGGCGCCATCCGGTCTTAGCAGCATAGTAGAGCTCGCCTGAATCGTCTGACGTTTTGCTTTCAAGGTGAAGACTGAGAAGACAGAGGCGAACCACGGAATAATCAAGGCCCAGTAGGTATTGACTAACTCCAACTCTGATAGGGTTACTGAAGTTTGAATGGTCATCAATTCTGGCACCATCATGGTTGCCACTAGAGAAATGAAGAGGATGTCTCACCCCAGAATTTGAGCTTAGCGAAGCGCATAAGCTGCCAGATTGAGGTGAAGAGTTCGGCGGTCGTCACAGTTGTGATCAAAGACTCGAGTTAAGCAGTTAGCGACTGAATGGGGCTTTCCAGGGTTTGGCCATAAGTTAGAGAAGAGCCAGTTCCGTGGTAGCCGTTGCGGTACGGAGATTGCTCGGGCCCTGACTTTGCGTTGGTCGCCACCATCCAGTAGAATGGCAATGGCGACCAGCGCGCCCAAGGTCAAGATGACATAGAGCAGAATGTTTTGAACACGCTTAGGTGCTATGTCTTAACCTCCCCGCTTCTCGAAGTATTTGATGCCTCATGTTCTGGAAGACGGTACTGATATGACAATGGCGAAAAGGATAATCCCTGGCTCGCAGCTGCCATCCCGTAGTTATATTGAACATAGAACTGATCGAAGAGATAGTAGACAACCGTCATAGCTGAACCACCTGGTCCAGGGCGCCCATTGAAGAGGGCGAAGACTCATCGAAGACCTTGAAACCATTGATAATGCCGACAGTTGACAAGAGGAAGAGGGTTGGCCGCAAGAGCGGTAGCGTAATGTTGGTGAATCTCTTCCAAGCATTGGCTCCATCAACTTGAGCTGCCTTGTAGTAGGTCTCGTTAATGCTGCCTAAGCCGACCAGAGTCAGCAGGATATTGAGCTCAGACTCTTCCAGACTCGTTATGATAATGACAGCCGTCATGGCTGTCCTAGGATCATTGAGCCAGTTGATACGGTCAATCCCTACTAAACCTAAGAGATAGTTGAGTAACCCGTACTCTGAGTGATAGAGCCAAGACCAAACCACGGAGATAGCCACCGTTGAGGTAACGAATGGCAAGAAGTAGGCGGTTCGGAAGAGCCCTTTGAGAAAGGGAATCTGATTGAGCAAGACCGCAAACCGTTACGAAATTGTGATGGAACAGAGCACCACCCAGAAAAACATAGGTTGCGGTATTTTGTAGCGCTAGGTAGAACTTTTGGTCCGCCAGAATCTTCTGGAAGTTATCCAGAGATCGCACTCACCGCTTGTTCTAGTAATATTCCGCAACTTGTAGTTCTCGTAGAAACTCATCATGAAAGAGCGGATAATCGGAATAATGGTGAAGGTTGTCATGAACACCAAGGTCGGCGCTAAATCAGAGTAGGGCCTGGAGGCTACTCTTTTGAGAGTAGGTTTGCGGTTCATCTAGCTCCTCACGCTCGCTTTCTGACAGAATGCGACGTTGGTCTTCTGGAAGAAGAGTAGACGTTCAGCTGGTACCTGCAAGCAGATTTCTTGATCTACTTCTAAGTCACCCTGTTGAAACCACGAGCTGGGTCGCCTTCCCATTCCAAGTGAACGGTAATATCCTTACCTACGGCTTCCACATCGACCACTTTTCCCGCGGACCAGTAGTATCCGCCGTCCCCAGACGGAAGTGTTTCGAACGGACCCCGATGCGTGCCCAGTCTCAATTCCGCAAAGGCACCGTTAGGGTTAAGGCAGCGAGCTCTTGGCAAAGGTGTGTGATGATTGGCGACCCGATGAAGCGCGCACGAAGAGGTTGCTTTGGTGTTTGGTAGAGGTTAACTGGGTCAGCTACTTGTTGAATTCGCCTTTTTCTAAGACTCGTGACGCTGTCCTGCGACAGACAGGGCTTCTTCTGGTCGTGGGTAACGAAGACGGTAGTAACACCGGTCTCTGTTGGATACGCGCGAATTTTCTTCACGTATCTCTAATCCGCAGGCGACGTCTGCTAGACAAAGGCTCGTCCATAAGTAGATGGAAGGTGATTTTGGCCATAGCCCGGCTGATGGCCACCCGTTGCTGTTGTCCCCTGACAACTGGCGGGTACTTATCTAGCTGGTCTTGAATTTGCGTTAGTTTTTGCTATTTTCGATGGCACGTTCGCGACGCTCAGCTTTGGCATTTTTCCATTTTGAGCGGGAACATGATGCTTTTCCAAGACCGTCAAGTGTGGATAGAGGGCATAGGATTGGAAGACTCGCTCACCCGACGCTTAACTGGGTCCAATTTAGTTACATCTTTATCGTCGAAGAAAATCTTTACCTGATGTTGCGTTCAGTAACCCTGAAATTAAGTATAATGTTGTAGATTTAACACAGCCAGCAGGTCCAAGAAGGAAATAAGTTGCTGATAGGGCATGTAAAATTATCCGTCCAAGACAGTCTTCTGTTCAAACTGCATGGTCACGTCTTCAAATCTAACTTGCACGTTGATTCTCCTCTATTTTTGTCAGTCATTAAGTGCTAGGAGCTTGCAGCTCTAGGGTAAATTATAGCATAAATCGCATCATATTTCCTCAATTTCGCGTTTTCATGCTATCTAATAAAAAGCTTTTTAGTCAGCTAGGCTCTTAATCTGTTCAGCAGAGTAAGTCGTCTCTAGACTCTGGCAACCATGGGGTCAGCCCCTAAATCAACTAAGGCTTCTGCATAACGTTCTGGCTTTAAAAGCTGTGCCATGGCTACAAACCAGCTTAGCGCCTCACCACATAGCCGGACCAAGCAGAGGTCTTGAGTCGAAGCGTGCCGATACACATGGCCGTGATAGAATTGCCAGCCTGCTTTTTGACGATGCCTTCCAACCAAGGCTGGTAACGCGCATCATAAGCTCCCAGCGGCACCCTCGTTGGAGTGAAATGTAGATACCTTCCGATAGGCTCGAAGATATAATCATGGTGTTGTTCATAGTCGACTTGAACCGCATATTGAGCAGGGCGCGCCCGCACTTGGTCCCAGGTCAGACATCTTGAGCTGGCAGCTTACCGTCGCCATCCCAGCTGATAGCTGCCAAGGCCGCCTCTGGTGCCATGTAAGGTCGCGAGAGACGCAGTAGTTAGTTTCAAGACCAGCGTCCGTCCGGCGCGATTGAGCGCTTGCGCCACAGACCAGACGTTCAATATTTTGTGGGTAGACGTTAAGCGCCACTAACTGATTGTCAGCTTGCGCCACTACTTGGCTAAAGTCTTTCTGAGGAACTGGCTTCATTGCCGGCTGAGATTGAGGTCCGCGAGCTGCGCAAGTCCTCTGGCAGTTGCATCCGGTCATCGCGTGATCCTGTCAAAGCTGAGGTCGTCCCTTCCACTAAGAAGAGATCTGGCTGGAAGTCGCGGGCCTTTTTTGCGCCCAGTGTAAGACGCGTTCCGGATGGAAACCAGTTAAACGGAAGTCACCAGAGTTAACCACCTTAAGGTCTGGCCTGGTGATGAAGATGCTAGCGTCTCTAATGGTGTCATGGTCGCTGACCACAAACCTCAATAGTGAAAGGTCCAAATTGGAAAACGTTCCTCTGATTGAACGGCTTGCCAACGACCTTGAAGTCAGGCAACGCTCGTCGCTTGCCAGGCGTTGGTAGAAGGAAACACTGTCTTCTAGGGCATAATGGGTGTCCCGGGCAATTGACCGAAGCCCCTAATATGGTCTAGATGGAGATGAGATAGGCAGACGATGGTCTTCATATCAGTCTCCCTCATAGCTTACCAGGTCACTTGCTCCTAGTTGCTGGAGGTATAGAGGCCGTCAATGTCTGGCAGGTGCTCTTTTCTAGCAGGTTTAACAAATTGACTTGCTTCAATTCATCCAAGCTTGCTCCGAATACAAGGCCAAAATCGTCAGAATACGGTAGTTACCCGCTTTCTAGACTGACAATATTACCACCTATGGTATCAAGTCCTCCTCAAAAATCTTACCTGGGTCGTGATCGCTGTGTCATGTTGTCTCGTCTCCTTCATTGCATTTTGTGCCACAGTCCATCATACCACCAAAAGCCCCTCTGTCGCAAGTCCTGGGAAAGGGTTTCCGGTTGCGGGCACCAACTTGTTAACAGGTCTGCACTCGGCCGCCTGACGCTTAGAAGCATAACAAAGCCCCACCTCCTTCTAATCAAGGGGCCGGGTTAGATCTTAACTTAATTTTTGCCAGTCCTTTGACTCACATGCTACCGTCTAACTGGCCTTCTAGCTGGCGCAGACGGTCTTCCTGTTGCTGGTAGAGGTCGCTGGCGACTTGTAGCAAGGCTTGACTAGGATAGTCAGGAGCCCGTGCCTGCCAGTCCTGAACATAGTCTTGATAGGGACTCACCAGAAGCTAATCCTCCTTATTCAGGGCCTGCAGCTCCTGGATTTCATCACGATTTTGACTCAGGTCCTCACGGAACTGGTCATAGACTGCTTGGCTTTCAAGCGACAGGGACAAGTCCAGGTTGGCTAGTCGTCCAAGACAAAGGTCTGCAAGGCTTCGAAGTCATCCACTCGTACCTGGTTCCCAAGATAGCAGGCGTAATGGACTCAGCAGCTGCTTCTTCAGCTCGGTCAGATAGTGGAACTGATGAACTGGGAAAGCTAAGCGGCGCTAAAACCAAACATGCTTTAGCCCAGGCATAATAGGTGACAAGAGCGAAGACAGACTAAAGCCTTCGCGACCCCTCGACTTGATAGCGGCTAGCCTTGACGCCTGCCATGACCACTCAAGCCCATTTCCATCTGAGCGAGGCGGGGCACGGCAGCCTGCATGGCTCTTTGGACAGTATCGGAAGACGCTATCCAACCAGATTTTGAGGATGGCTGGCGCTTGCGTACCAGTAGAGTTGGAACTGGAAAAATCACCCGGTCATAGCGAGCCAGGCGCGCCACTCCACTCCTGCATCGAAGTGCCGGCCATTGGCCTCATATCTGCCTGTAATCGACATAGCTGACCTCCGTCAAGGCCAAACCTGATTGCTGTAAAAATTGTTGATTACTAGAGCCGTCACATCAGGGTGGGCCAGATAGACGATGGTCTTAGTCACGACAGGCTTCCTTTCTGTAGGGAACTTACTTTGTCTTCTGACCATGTCTTGTCGCCAATCAGGAAAGTCCCCAGATTCTTTTTGGCTTTTGTTTAGCGCGGCCCTTGGCTTGGTCCTGGTCTCCAGACCGTTGCTGTACAGCAGGCGAATAATGAAGGTCGAACCTTGGCCTAGCTCTACTTTCGACCCGAATGGTGCCACCGTGGCCTCGACTAGGACTCCTGACGACTGCCAGCAATCCCGGATTCACCGAACTTGGGCTATTCTACGGAAATGTCCACCTTATAGAATCGTCTCCAGATCGTCTTCAATTTGCTTGGCATCAATCCCAATCCTCGGTCCATAATGCGGAGCTTTGCAGTTAGCTATCTGACGCTCCCCAGAGGGTGATGTCACATTTCTCGAGAACTGGATGGCATTGGTCACTAGGTTAATGATAATTTGAACCAGCCGATCCCGGTCCCCATAAATCAGAAGATCCTCAGGCGCATCAACGACTAGGCGATCGCCTTTTCCTGGGCCTTAGCGGTTAGCTGGGTCCGAATCTGGCAGAGCAACTCATAAGTTTTTGCGTCTGCTTGTTAAGGCTAATCTGGTTGGTTCGAATTTTTCGTAGTCCAGATTCTCATTAACTAAGCGTACGAGCTGTTGGGTCCCAGTAGCCAACACCGCAGGCTACGTTTGTGTTGGGGCTCAGGAAACATCATACTGGAGTCTCTTCTGATTACCCCACTCATGGTGGCTCAGCGGCGTCCGCATCTCGTGGGCCGCATCCATCATAAATTGGCGTCTTAAGCTTTCTTGGCGCTTGATCTCTTCCTGGGATTTTGCTAGGGAATCCGTCATGACTCTGGAAATCACGAGCCAAGTCCCCAAACTCGTCCCGCTCTATTACTAATACCAGCTCGACATCATAGTCACCTGCTGTACTTTGCCGGTCGCTTGTTGCAAGCGCTCGAATCTCACGGGTCTGGAAGAGGGCATAGCCACACCAATAGCCAGACCAATGGCGGTGGCAATCCCTGAAGGAGAAGATACATTACGAGACTTCTGCTGGCGGGTCTCCGTTCTCAATCGGCTCGCTCAGACCGGATAAAGCTGCTGAAACTGGCGCTATCGCTAGCCTGACGATTGAGTGGCAATAGACGGTGGCCAGACGGTGATTTTCCCTGGTCTGGACGATAGGTCACACGCAGCGGCAGGTTCTCGCCCTTGGCGAATGGCCCGCACTCGCTATCTGTCAAATTAGCCCGATATTCTGGCGATAGGTTGGGTAGATGATGCCCCATTGGCCAGACAGACCTGAATGGAGATATTGTCCGAAGCCAGCAACTGGTCTACCTTCTTAATATCCTCACGGGAGAAGTCATATGACCATGTTGCACCATAATCAGTGCAGGCGCGTCTCGACTTCACTCGTGGATTTGCTGATTCAGTAGTTGTTAATCTGAGAGGCCGATAGGGCCAGGTCACTCAGCATGATCTAGCAGAAATCCGGCAATTAATTGCTGGAGAAATCTAAACCGCATTAATGATCACCTGATTCGTATCTTGTAGCCGACAATCCCCAGACGTGTCTGGAATAATTTGCGTGCCCGATGACTTCAATCTTTCTGCCGTACTCTTAATATGGGCATCGACGGTCCGCTCTGTCGCCATAGAAAGGATCTTCCCAGAGCGTGTTTAAGCAACTGCTCACGGTTGAAGACCCGCTTAGGCGAGCGCACAAAGGTCAGCAACAATCAAACTCCTTAGGCGTCAAGTTCTCAATCAACTGGTTATTATAGTATGCTTCTCGCGTCACGGTATTGATCTAACACTCTTGGTCACACATCGAAGTTTCTTCTTCCTGGAGTTTGACCGTGGTCAGTACCAGAATTTGACTACGACGGTAGAGAGCCTTCATGCGGGCCATCAAGGTCAAGGGTGCAAAAGGCTTGGTGACGTAATCGTCAGCCCCCATTTCCAAGCCAATGACTGGTCACCTCGAATCTTGAGCAGTCAGCTATAATAACAGGTGCTTTTAGAAATCTTGCGGATATTCTGCAAATGGTAATACCATCCATAGACGGCAAGTTAATGTCTAGCAAGACAATGTCCCACTTACTTGGAGACCCTGCATAGGCATTGTACCTTCTAAGCCATCATGGTAGAAGTGGCTCGAATTGCTCCTCTCGAAAAACATGGACATCATTTCGCAGATAGATTCGTTATCTCTAATCATTAATACGTTCATTCGACGACCTCCCTAACTCTTGGTTTTCACCCTATTATATACCAAAAGTTAGCAAATGTAATGGTAGAGCTTACCTAGTCGCAAAATTGTCACTAAAGACTGACGCAATTTGAGGCCCTAAGCCTTTAAAACCTGCTAGCTGAGCGCATATCCAATTGTTCTTGGCTGGGCACTGCACTGGCGCCGAATGGCACGTAGTCTTCCTGGCCCTGGGAGTGCTGTGATTCTGACCGCTAGCCTTGCCGGCACTACCATTCTTGCCTCAAGCAGGGTAACATCTGGACTATGGCATTCCAGAATGTAGACTTTTTGGTCTTGATTATTAGTGTAATGACGGGATCTCCATCCCTGCCCCTACCACCCCGATGCGGTGGCTTTTGGGCGTATTTGACTAAGAGGTCAGCTAGATAGTCCCAGGCCACAATGGGAATGAAGTCGGTCTGCAGCTCACCATTGCGGTCGCGATGGTGGCGGGAAACAGCTAGGCAATTGTTGATCACCTGATGGTCGCCCACCTGACGGTCTTTCGACAGGACGGGTCAAACGTCCAACAAGCAACAACTGATTCATAGGTATTCCTCCAGAAAAATAATCTGTTTTCATAGATATATAGGCTGAGCCGCTTTTACTGGTTTTGGCCATAAAATGTTGAAATTTTTATGTCTGCTTACATAGCCAGCCCTGGTTTATCAACCCCGCCTTGCAAAAGAGTGTATAGGATTTTATATATAAAAACAGACTCAGCCTCAGCTAGTCCGGGCAAAGAAAAGTGCCCTATCGCGAGGATAGTAGATTGCTATAGCATGACTCTCGCTAGCTCTCACTCAGCTTACGGAGCCGGTGGTTGACACCCGACTTGGAAGAGAGACCACCTGGAATTAATTGCTCCAACTCACCCAAACTGAGTGTCGGATGATCCAGACGGAATTCCGCCATAATCCGCAACTTATCAGGTAGGCTATCCAGCCCTCTCGTGTCCGCTTAGGTAACGAATCGTTTCAATCTGTCGTTGCGAGGCATCGATTTGTTTATCTGAGGTTGGCCGTCTCACAGCTCGACCAGACTGTTCACGGAGTTACGCTGTCACGAACAATGCGAATATCTTCGAAGCGCAACATGGCCCGGTTGGCACCGATAATGGCCAGAAACCTCGGCAATTCTCAGCCTTTTAAGGTAGGTGATATATGCTAGTGGCGGACAATGGTCCGAGCATTACAGGTGAAATGATTCATCATCTTGCAGATGTCTTCATTGTGCTCTCATAGTTGGAATAGATTTGCGGCAGCGGCTATTCTCCGGTTGTTGACGGAACTAGCTGCCAGGAAGGCGCCCCGCAAATAGGAGCGTTCCTTCTGCTCATTATTCATAATGTCAGGCGCGATATGATGGTTAATCATGCAAGCCATCGAAGATACTCCAAATCTTCCAAGATTTCCCGCACATTCTGGCGGCAACGAACGATATAGACATTATTCTTCTTAAGCTTCATCTTACGTCTAACCATAAGCTCACTCTCAGTATGATAGAACTGCTTGAGTAGACTTTAGAGGCGGCGGGCAATGGCCGTGTCTCGCCTGAACATTGAGGATAAACTTCTGGTAGAGTAACCGCCCTATTCATCCGAATCAGGGCTGCAAAGTTCAGCCTTATGCGTTCCTTTAGGGACCCTAAGAGGGTACATTCCTTCTTAACTTCTGATGAAGGTCAGAGAACCCTCCTTTCTGCTTGGACTCAGTGTGTGCGATCCTTTAGACTTGTGTCGACTGATGTTTGAGGCGACGGTTAAGTTTGAGAGTCTCCATGAGGTGGCGGAGCTCTTCCACCACTAATTCGGTGTCATGGTAGGCACCACCATTTTTCATGCTGAGGAAGCTGTTGGAAATGACGCGGCAAACTCAATTCTGCGCATGCCTCAAAGTCATGGCGGACTTGAAGCAGGTACCTTTCATTAGGTTGATTGTCAATGTAACCTGAGGCACCCTCGGCAATGTTCACGAGGACCGTGTCGATAAAGGCCTGGCCTCAAAAATGTTCATGCAAGACCCGGACATGGTCCGCATCCGAGAATTGCCTCGGTCTCCTAACTGGCCGAGTGCGATGTTCAGATATAGACGACTCCGCCTGGTCCGTTTGATGGCCTGGACTGATTTCTTCAATCATGAGATTAGGCAGATGCTGGAATAGAGGCTACCCTGGCCCCAGAACAATCAAATCTGCCTGTTCACGGCTTCCCACGACATGGGGTCGTGAATGGCTGGCTCCCCTTGCATGGTGGTCACTAAGACTTGCTGAATCTTCTTCCGATGACGAGCAATCTTAGACTCGCCGATCTGCAATGGTCCTGTCCTCGAAGAGGGCGTGCAAGACTAGCTCGGTCGCTGCCGGCAGAATCTCGGCCCTGAACTTTCAGCATAGTTGGACAAATGTCTCGCGACCCGGTCAAGGAACCTGCATTTCTTTCAAAGCGGCAATCAGTAAGTTGCCGATAGCGTGGCTGGCCAGAAGTCATCATCCGTGTTAAACGATACTGGAAGACGTCCAGCAGTAGCTCGTCCCGCATCGGATAGGCGCACCATAGTGTTTCGAATATCGCCCGGAGGGACGACATCAACATAGCTCGCGAATGGCGCCTGAGCTACCGCCATCATCCGCCACGGTTACAACGGCCGTACGTCGGCGTCAATTCGTTTGAGCTCCCGCAAAGATAACAGGTAGTCCGGTCCCACCACCGATGACTGCTACCTTATAGCGGTGCGATTTGGTCTCGCCTCATGACCGGTCTACGGTCTCTTTTCTTTCTTCATATAGCTCACGGTGGGAAACTATTAACCGCATAGTTATTCTGTCTTTAAGATGGTTGGCAATCCGCCTCAGCAATGGCTACGGACCGGTGTTTACCGCTGGCAACCAATGGCGATAGTGACGCTAGATTTGCCTTCTTCTGTAACCTGGTAGGCAGAACTCAATGACATCAATGAGCTTGCTGTAAAAAGCGCGCTCGGTTTGCCGTCTGCTCAGCGTCTATAAACTGGCGCATCCATCCCAGTCTGCGGGCGCAATCCGGAATGTAGTGATTAGGTAAGAAGCGAACGTCCCAGATAATATCAGCATCACGGCACTCTATACCGAAGCCAGGACATGACTTCAGCATGGAAGGTCTGATAATCCTAGTGGCAAAATCTTAATCAGGCGCTCACGTAACTGACGCGGTGAAATATCGGACGTGTCGATGATGATTTGGGCGTGCGTGCGCAAGTCCATGAGTAACTCGCGCTCTTCTGGCAATCCTGTCTGATACGCGACCGTCTGGCCAGAGGGTGATTCCGGCGGGTCTCCTATAGCGCGATACTAAACTGAATCACTGAGTCCAGGAAAATAATGCGGGTCGTCACTAATCAGTGTGTTATCTAAAGTCGCACTCAGGCTGTCGACTTTCATTAAAGAAATCTCGGCTCCGGTGAAGTCGATGACAAGCGCAATCCGCTGATTTTTGCCCGATTCCTTGATCTCAGTTCCTAGAAGGTTGGGAGCAGGGCTAGCATATTATCGATACAGAAATAGTTTCAAATCTTCAAAACTTTGGACCGCAACGTCTTGCCGAGCGCTGCTCATCCCTGTAATAATGACTCAGTCTGAGTGTGTCTGCTATATCACTCTCTTTCTTTGTGAATCTTGCTATTTTTCCTCCTAGCATACCACGCTTAGGGCGGGAAAAGCGACCCAGGAGCCGGACGCCTGCTTCTGTGGTTTTAGGATTTAAGGAGATTTACAAAACTTTCTGGCATTAGCCTATGTAAAACCCCGGACGTTTGCCATAGTGCTATCACTAAATTTTCAAGCCCAAATTTCTAGCCCCACTAGTAAACTGCCTCACATTTCATGGTAGAATATTAGCATAAAGTGAGGGAGCTCTCACTCAGGTTTCATTTCTCTGACGACGCAATACTGAAAGTGGTAATGCCGAAGACATGGCAAGAAACATTAAACCCTGAAATTACTATCGCCCTTTGATCCAGTTCTCGCGAAGAATTAGCCAACAACCAAGATGAAGAAGCTTTTGAAGCGATGCCTTGGCGCTAATCTCAGCTTGGACAGCAGGTAGGTGCGTGGTGTCCTAGGGGCAGGGTCTTAACCGCATGAACGTTCGCACTCGTTCGCCAAGCAACAGAAGGCTGTAGCTCAATCTAATCGAAGAAGCTGGCCAAGCGGCCAAAGACCGCGGGGCTATGATTTCCCGATGACCCACGGCATTATTCACCTGAATTCGCCATGGAAGCGGGCCTGGTCTTGGGTCGTCACGGCATCAAGAGCTATGTCTTGAGAGCCTACGGCCAACACCTGAATTATCTCTTTGCCGTGCGTTACCTCAACACCCACGCTGGGATTATGATTACTGCCAGCCACAACCCCTGCCGCCTACAATACAAGCGCTAGTTTAGGCGAAGACGGTGGGCAAAAATGCCACCAGAAGACGCGGATAAATCACAGAATTTGTTCGCGCAGTGGAAAACCCACTACGGCTGAAGTAGGCGACAAGACTGAATTATTAGGTAGCGGGTCAGAAATCATCGGTGACCGTGTGACCAAGCTTCACCTAGGAAGAAATGAAGGCTGCCACCATCAACCCAGAATTGGCTAAGGAAATGGCGAGCAAAGTTAGCATCGTCTTTCACGCCACTTCACGGGACTGGTATGTACCCCAGGTCTCAAAGCCCCTCAACCAAGCAGGCTTCAAACACCATTCACGTGGTAGAAGAACAAGCTAGCAGACGGCGATTTCCAACTGTTAAGTCTCCTCTAACCCTGAACTCGTTGCCGTTTTGATCGAGCTTGAGCAACTAGCTAAGAAGGTAGAAGTGACATCCTCTTAGACTGGACTCCAGACGCCGACCGTCTCGAAGCAGGTTCGCACTCAGCAAGGGGACTACTAACTCTGACTGGGAACCAAATCGCTCTCATGTTGGACTACATCTCTAAACGCTAAGTTGGAACTCAACCAACTGCTCTAAGAACGGGGTAGCGGTTAAGTCCATCGTATCGACTAACTTTTGCTAACGCTATTTTATCTCACCATGGTTTAGAAGCGTAGAAGTGCTGACTGGCTTCAAGTTTATCGCTGAGAAGATTCAAGAATATGAAGAAACTGGCGCTAAGACCTTCCTCATGGGCTTTTGAAGAATCTTACGGTTACCTTTATCAAACCATTTGTGCGCGACAAGGATGCGATTCAAGCCTTGTGTAGTCTTGGCTGAATTGACCGTCACCACAAGAAAAAGCGGGCTCGTACCTTGGCTGATGTCCTAGAAAGCATGTACGAAAAATACTGGCTACTTTATGAAAAAGACTATCGCAGTGGACTTCCCAGGCTCTCTGGGCAAGCTAGATGGCAGCCATCACGCAGCAAATCCGGACCGAAGGAATCAAGGAAATGGGTGGCCTCAAAGTAGTGAGCAGCGGCTGACTACTTACTGGCACACGCACCTGGCTGACGGCACGGTTGAAAGCTTGACCTTTCCCACCATCTGGACGCCCCAAGTATGTCTTGGAAGACGGTAGCTGGGCTATCCGTCCAAGTGGTACCGAAACCAAAAATCAAGCTCTCCATCTGGCACCTAAGGCGCTTCGCATGAAGAAGTAGAAGCTAAGGCTGCAAGATTGAAGCAGACATCGCTAAACCAACTGCCTAAGACTAAGGTAAAAGGACCGGTATTGATGCCCAGTCCTTTTTGTGGTGTGGTTGATGGGGAGGTAGGGTCAGCCTAGGGTTTTGGCTGACCTAGCTCGGAACCTCGCGAAATCTCGCCTGAATCTCTATTTTGCTGAGCTAGTGGTCCACTGACGGAGTGACCATCGCCTCGATGCTTTTTCCTGACTTTCGACCCGTTTTTGGTGCTTTTCCTTTGGGAGCCAGTGGTCCACTTGACAAAGTGGACCACTGGCTCGGCACTTTTCCTGGTTTTTGGCCCGTTTCCGGCCTTTTCCCGGGAGCTAGTGGTCCACTTGCCGGAGTGGTCCACTTCAGCCGAATAAAAGCCCCGCACTGGCTATCAGTGCAGGGCTTTTGAGCTTAGCCTTGCGGCTTTTCAATGTATTGGTAGGCTTGGAAACCGGCTGCAGCCGCCATCGCCGGTGGCTGTTACAATCTGGCGCAGGTGCTTTGACGCACGCCGCTGGCTGCAAAAACGCCTGGCAAACTAGTGGCCAGTGATCATCGGTGATAATCCAGCCTTCGGGTCAGTAACCGCAAATCTTTGACGGCTTTTGAGTTCGGCACCAAGCCAACGTAGGATAAAGACCCTTTGCTGTCCACGCGGCTAGTTTGGCCAGTCTTGACGTTCTTAATTTGCACGCCTTTAACCGCATCCGTCCCTAGAATTTCCTCCACTACGCTATCCCAGATGAATTCAATCTTAGGATTAGCAAAGGCCCGGTCTTGCAGGACTTTCTGCGCTCGGAGCTCGTCACGACGGTGAATAACTCAGACCTGCTAGCAAATTCGAGCTCAGGTACGGGCTTCTTCAACAGCTGAGTCACCCCGCCGACCACGATAATTTTTATCGCGAAAGAAGAAGCCGTCACAGACCGCACAGTAGATACGCCACGGCCAGCCAATTCTTTCTCCTGGCACGCTAAGATGGCGGTGGAAAGAACCAGTCGCCACAATGACGGCTCTTGGCTTCACAGACCTGGAGCTGGTATGTACCTTAAGGTCACCTGCTACTCAATATGGCTCACATCGCCGTAGTCGGACAGTGTCAAAACGCATGGCCCCTTTGACATGTAAAAGCAACAATCTGGGGCCAGAAACCAGGAGAAGCCAGATAGTTTTCCATATCTCGCCGTATTGTTGACTTCCCCACCGGGGAACGCCTTTTTCAATCATATGGGTCTTGAGATTAGCACGTGAAGCGTAGAGGGCGGCAGTCATACCAGCGGCCCAGCGCCAATCACAACAAACATCTGTTGCTACCTAATTCTTTTTCCATTCTATCATTCACCTCTTAATAATGCGCCTGAGACAGGGAGGCTTCTGCTTGCCATCGCGCGTCATCAAGTGGAGCAGGCCTTTCCTGACCTGGGCCCTCTTCATAAATGAGCCCATAGAGGGCCTCGGTAATTGGTGCATTTCGATACCGGATTCCTTTGCCAGTTCATAGCTGACTGCGGCAGCAATCCTTCGACTACCATTTGAATTTCTTCTCGATGGCTTCCTTGTTGTAACCTCTTGGCTAGCAAATTCTCTGCCTGCCAGTTACGGGAGTGGGGACTGCTACAGGTGACCACTCAGGTCGCTCACCCCTGCTCAAACCAACAAAGGTCAGTGGTCCGCCCTCAACCTAATGCCCATACGGAAATTTCAGCCAGACCACGTGTACCAGGGCGGCTCTTTGGCATTGTCACCGTAGCCAGCACCCGCCAGGACACCGGCCCCAGGGCAATAATATTCTTGAGGGCCGACCCATTTCCACGCCTACCACATCGGTATTGGTATAAATGCGGAAGTAGTGATTCTTAAAGAGGGCTTGCACTCTTCTCAGCTGCTTTGTAAATTCGGGACAAGTACGGCCGTTACAGTCGTCAAGTCATGGCGGCTACTTCTCGGCATGGCTTTGGACCTGACAAGACATCCAGGTCTTGGTAATCTTGACGCGGAATTTCCTTCAATCATCTGGCTGGACCTGCAATGGGTCTCGTTCCAGCCCCTTTAGTGGCAGCTGCACCAGAGGTTGCATCTGACTGACTGCAGATAGCCGCTGCCTGACGGGCAACTGAGCCGAATGGCCTGGTTGGTAAGACGAAGAGCAAGACAGCGGCTTGATCCAAGGCTGCTTTTCAAGTCCGTTGTCGCCACAATGGTCGCTGGCAGGTTAATCGCCTGGCAGGAAGTGGCTACTGGTATGGGCTACACTTCGTCCTGCGATGTAGTCTCTCACGTCCCCATAAGACCACTCTCATGACCATTTTTCAGCCAAGACCTGGCCTAGGGCAGTCCCTCAGGAAACCTGAACCCAATACGGCACTTCATGTCCTTACCTCTTTTCTAATTGAAATCTGAATAGGCCACACTGTGACCTGCTCGCCGTCTGATGATTATCCAGGCTAGCCCAGCACTACCATGACGGCGGACACCCCCGTGAAATGCTGGGACCCAAGCATAAACCGTCAGTCCAGACCTTCAATCGAAGAAGCGGCCTAGACCATACCAGACGAAGCAGCCAGCCGCTAATTCCGCCACGCTTTGACTCAAGCCTTTTTGTCGTCGCAAGATTAAAATCAGGGCAGCCGGGTTGCAAGTTCCACGAGGACTCTACAGGAAAGTCGGCTGGTAATAATGGCCTTGAATCTGCATTTGATCAATGAGCCAGGCCGGCAAATGCAAGCCTTCAGAAAGGCGCGGCTGGTTTTCTGGTCCATAGGCCTTGAGTTAACGAAGCTGCCCTCAACGCCCGACGGCTTGAGCCAACATAATCGCCCGGCGCGCCACATCCAAGCGTCAGGATCAGGTCTTGCTGACAGCGCCGCGCCACATCAGATAATGGTGGCTGTCCCTAGCAAGATAGCTCCGATATATGCCTCCTGCCGCCAAATCTGAATGATTTGGTCGGGATGGGCTAGGTAGAGTCCAAACGGAAGAGCACATATAGGCGCGCGCCCCTATCAGGCCCAAGATAATCGTCCAGCAGGCATCCGACAGATAGTCTTCTGACAGGCTCCTATGGCGCCTCGCGCATGACTCAGAGATAGGACAGGGACCATGCCTAAGCCAATCAAGAGGCCATACCAGTGGATGTTGGCCAGCCTAGTAAGCGTGAAGGCATGGATCAATGGCTAACACTGGCATCTAGTCATCAACCCGATTCTTCTTTGATGAGGGCGTCTCAGTTTACGATTGAAAGTCAGTGGTCGCACTCATAACCCATTTGATTAGCCCGAAGTTCGCGGCAGCCGACTCAACAATGGCTGACAAGTTCCGCCCTGTCTTAACCGGAATGCGGATACGTGGCACGTTGACTTCAAAGATTTGTTCATCATTCACGTTGTGAGCCCAGACGTCGTGGTTCTGGTCTTGCCGTCATCTAGCACTCAGGTTAATAATCAATTCCAAACGTTTAGAGCGACGGATGGCTGGCACCCCGTAAAGAGACATGACATCGATAATGCCTAAACCACGGATTTCAAGAGGTTTTGAGGATTTTCGTGCTTCACCAACTCAGGGTCAATTCATCAATCATAAAGAGCTCGACCCGGTCATCGGCAATCAGACGGTGGCTGCGTTGACCAATTCCTAGAGCCGTCTCAGATTTACCGACATCGCTACCCTGGTCAGGAGTACCCCATCCCGAATACTTCCACGAAGACACCGTAGCTTAGCTGCTGCTCAGCTAAACGCCCTTCCAAAAAGTTAGTCGGGTTGGCGAGCATCCGGTCTCAGAGCGTGCCACCAAGATGGGCACATGATATTTATCTGCCACGGTGAAGATATCTTCGTGCACCGCCATGTCACGTGCGAAGATACAGTGCGTCTCCTCATCACATGAGGGACCATAGGGCTGCAAGGCGCTGCTCCTCTGGCAGACTCGTGAGGTAGAGGAGCTCTGTCCGCCCAAGCAACTGATTCTGCCTCGAAAGGATAGTCCTCCACAAAGCCTGTTAGGGCCAGACCCGCCGGGAGATACTTCACCAGTATATATTTGACGAGAACCATAATCTTCCCCTAAAGGCATATTGAATTTTATGTTTTTACGAGTTCATTGACGGTTACTGTTGCATGGTCATGAAAAAATGTTGCCTCATTGACTCTCTACCTCCTAATCTAACATAGACGGCGGAGAATCTCTATCTTTCGCTTGCCCGGACAGACCCTTTGAAAAAGACTCGAATCTTACTCACCTTGTTAAAAGACCGCAGCCATCCGGTCTGCGGTCTTTTATGCGGTCTTAATCATGAGTAGACTGTCAAGCCAACTAGGCTTTGGCCTAGGAAAGGGCAACGGCCACCAACATAGCGCTCCAGATAGAGCTAATGGTAAGCGCCACCTGGCAAACCAGCTAGCCAGCAGGATAAAGCCGGCAATCAACCAGCTGACCAAGCCCAAACTCAAGAAGTTAGGGGCCAGGTAAAAGAATTCTAGGACTGGCTTTACCGTTACGCTTTAAGAGGGCATGAAGACAAAGGCTGATATATAAGGCCCCGCCAAAGCCCGTAACGTTGACACTCTGGCATAACATGGGCCAGGGCCCATAAAGAGTAAGGTATTCAATAAAATCCGACGCATTAGAAATCACCCAGTCATCCTTAGGCGTCACATCACGTCGCTTTAGGCTCTGCCTTAGCATCGCGACCTGCTGCGCCTTTTGATAGCGACGCAGGAAGTCGCTGAGTTCCTCTCTCTGCCCGGTTAGCCTGTTGGCGATAGCGGTCTCTTTTCCTGTCTGCGGTGGCAGAGTGACCATGGAGGCTATTCGCAAACTGTATAGTCACTTGGCAGAATAATCTCAAGACCAAAATAAATGAGGAAAGGTGTCCCCCAACCTGGCCAGATGAGGACAAACCACACCAGGCGAAGGGAAAGTAGGTCAATGCTCAGATATTCTCCCAGCCCCCGCAGACCCCCATTACTTTACGGTCACGGTAGATTTATATAGTCGTTTCATGGTCGTTCCTCTTTCTACCTTTACTTTGCTTTAGGGCTTCTGGCACGATAAAAGCCGCAACTCAAGTAGCCGGAATGCTTCACGCCACCTAAAAGGCCGGAAATCACCCAGACTACGCGCACAAGCGTTGGGTCTATACCAAAATAATCAGCAATACCGGCGCAAACGCCTAAAACATTCCTTCACGGCTATTACGAGTTAATCTGTTTCATGATAAATTCTCCTCATAAATCGGTATCTTTGAGGCGGATGTCGCCTGACACGGTGTTAATTTCTAGATGAACAGGTCTTTCTTGGTTGGTCATCAGCCGCTGGAATTTCTAGCCGTGATGACGGTGAGTTTTCAACGTCTGGCGGCTAATCCGCGTTCCACGTCGCTCGAGCTAGATTGAGCGCTACCTTCAGGCTTGTTAGCCGGGATGGCACCGACATCCCCACTGACCGTGCTGACCTTCATGGCAGCCGGCGTCTCATCGCGCTTTGTTGAGAGCAGGTCGCCACTAATTAGGCTGGTTGCCATCACCAATGGCACCCACCACGCGGCAGTCACCGTTGGTTGTTTCGAGGTTGAGGCGCTTGGACCTCTGCTTTTATGACAGTCTAGATCCCCACTGGTTGAATGGTAGTTCATAAATCTGCTGCCACATCGGATAGGTCAACATCCCATTGACAGTCGTCAGATAGATTTCCTTAGCTTGGACACCGTCTAGCTCTGATATCTCCTTGGGTGGTCTTAATCCGAACCGTTTCAAGTCTTGGTCTGGCAGGGTCACTCATTATCCGCTGACATATGGTCGTCCGTTACTTGCAGGAGCAAGTTGCCGTCGTCCAGGGAGAGGATACTGTGGCTTGGAAAATCTTCGAGGTTAGGACTTGAATCTTACCGAAGAAGCTAGCCTTGACATTGACTGAAAATCTTGATCCACATGAGCACGCGTGACTTTGACATCGCCTCGTGATAACTTAAAGTCTAACACTTTAGGTCCCTAGCGTCAAAAGTGCGGCATGTTCCCATTCATTGCCTAAACGGCCGTAGTGCCCTGAACGCTCACCTGAATGCCTTCACGCGCCGCTCAAAGGCTGTGCTCACCACTTGACCAATGACCCGGCCCAGGCGGTGGCTGGCCCGTTATCAATACGTTGGCCAGCGCGGTCGGCTTTCTGACCGAATTGATCTGCTGCCCGACTGACGTGGTCGGCTGCCCTGTTGCCGCCTCTCATTGACTTGGCTGAACAAAGTCGTTGAGTCGTTGGCTGAAGGCTCAAGCAGGGGCTTGCTGGTTTGTCAGGCCTTGAGTTCTTCTTGGAGCTGGTCAATCTTGGCCTCGCCCAGGACTCTGCTGCCACTTGAGCTTTTTGGGCTTGTAGTTCTTCACTGAGCTCGTCTAATTTCTGCCAGAATCTCGAACTTCTTTAAACGTTGCTTCGCAATCAGAGGGCTTGGTCTTCTTTTTCCAGGCTTTTCTTCAACTCTTGGCGCTTGGCTGCCGCTGCTCAGCCTCTTTCTGGCTGACCGAGCTTTGCGCTGAGAGGCTTGGGATGGCTCTCTGACTTGCTGTCATCTTGCTTATCTTCTTGTTTGTCATCGCGGCTTTGTTGGACGCTACAGATGATTTCTGTCACAACTTTCAGGGCTCTTGTCAATCGGCTTTGACGGTAGCCCTTTGAGTTGTTCCGAGTCGAAGCCCGCCTTCTTGCCTTGCTTTTAGGTTTTGGTCAGCTGGCGCTTCTTGATTGGTTAGCTTCCTGGTCCGTCACTTGCTTGGTCTTGAGCGTCGGCTGGCTCCTCTACTCTGGTCCGCTGATTTTGCTTTGGGCTGATGCTTTCAAGGAGGCGAAGGCTCATCCATAGTAATGACTTGTTGTTTGACTAATTCAATGATTCTTTTCTTTTCATTCATATCTCTCACTCCCTAAATGAGGGGCTTGTTTCTCAACTCACACCCCTTTATTATGCCAGTTTTCCACCTGTTTGATATAGGGCCCAGGGACCGATATTTTACTGGACCTAGATGAAAAGAGCGACTGACAGGTCTCAGCCGCTCTAGACGCCTCCTTACCCTCATGACATAAGAGATAATATAAATTATTATATATGAAGCTTTTCAGTCTGCCTAGTAAAAGCCCATTAAATCAGGCTTTTTCCAACTAAAAGACGAACGTTCATGTGAAATTGGTCCGACTTTTGTGAAAAACGGCTAAGTAAGACCGTAAAAATCTATGAGAAGAACCCCATTTATTAGCGTAACACTAATAAATAGGGATTATCAAGAATAAGACTGGGACGCTCGTCCCAGTCTTATTTTTATCATAATGGTTTGAGGTACTGGCTGCTAAAGGAGCCCTTGACTTTGGCTACTTTTTCCGGTGTCCCTGGTGGCACGATTTGACCACCGCGAACCCCGCCTTTCTGGGCCAAGGTCGATGACATAGTCGGCGGTCTTAATGACATCCAGATTATGTTCAATGACCACCGGTATTGCCTCGCTTGGACTAGGTGGTCGATGACCCTAGCAACCCCAGGATGTCGTGGGCGTGGAAGCTCCAGTGGTTGGTTCATCCAAGACATAGAAGGTGTTGCTGGTGGAAACTCGCTGCAATTGGCTGCCAACTTCATACGTTGAGCCTCCCACCTGACACGGGTAGTGGCAGATCTGACCCAGCTGATGCAGCTCAAACCCACATCTCAGCAAGGTTTGGAGTTTGCGCTGATTTTCGAATGGCGGCAAAGAACCCACCGCTTCTTCAACGGTTAGGTCCAGCACTGGCGATGTTGAGGCTTTTGTACCTGATTTCCAGGGTTTCAGAGTTAGCTAGACGGCCACCACAGACCCTCACAAGGTACATAGACGTCTGGCAGAAGTGTATCTCAATCTCTGCGTTAATCCTGCCACCGGCATAGGCTTTCACAACGCCTCGCCCCTTGATATTGAAGCTGAAGCGGCCTTTCTTGTTATAACCGCGCAACTTGGCTTTTGCTGGTCTGGGCAAAGAGGTCTCTGTATATCGTCGAAGACCCCGTATAGGTCGCTGGTTACTGCGTGGCGTCCGGCCACACCGGGCTCTGATCGATGTCGATAATCTTGTCTCAAACTTTCGTGTCCCTTAATCGACTTGAACTTACCAGGACGGGTCTTGGCCTGTTAGCTCCTTGAGCAAGGCTCTGCTTGAGGATGGCGTTGACCAAACTGGATTTACCTGAGCCTGAAACCCCGGTCACTGCTACAAAGCGCCCTAGGGGAATTTATGGTGACATTCTGCAGGTTGTTCTCTCAGCTCTGTAACGGTCACCCAGCCTTATCTTCCTGGACGACGGCTGGCTGGTAAGGCGATTTTCTCTCGACCTGACAGGTATTTACCTGTTAAGGAATTTGATTCTTCATGACCTCTTCTGGTGTCCCACATGCAAACCACTTGGCCACTGTGCTCGCCGGGCACCCGCCCAATATCGATAATATAGTCGGCTGTCATCATGGTTTCTTCGTCATGCTCCACCACAATCAGGGTATTGCCCAAGTCCCGCATCTGAGTCAGAGACTGAATGAGACGGGAGTTATCGTTGGTGGAGACCGATAGAAGGCTCATCCAAGACATAGAGGACCCCACCGAGGTTGGGAAACCAATTCTGGGTAGCTAGACGAATCATGTTGCGCTTCCCTCACCTGACAAGGAACCAGCCACCCTGACTTAGGGTCAGATAATCTAACCCCTCACATTATTGAGGAAGGTTAGCGATCGGTCACTTCTTGATAATGGCTTTACAATGACTTCATCGGCCGGGCCCCAAAGGTCAGGCTCGAGCGGCCAGGCATCACTAACAGAGCCACCCGGTAGTTTGGGCGATATTGAGGTCCCCACCCGAACCGATAAGGTCGTTGATTGAGACGTTGGCTGGCAGGCTGGGCAGATATGCTCGACCATGCACTGGCGCATGACTTCTGGCATAGTCGTGAACCCGTATCGTTAGAAGCGACGTTCCATATTGGTACGACCCTCTTCGAAGACTGTATCCACCAGCCCGCGCGCGGTCCCTGACATTGGGGTGTAGGTAATCTGAAGCTGCGTCCGTCTTGACCCCCATATCTAAGGTCTGCTTGCTGGGACTTTTGAGTTTTTATAAGGAAGATCCATGATTCCTTCCGTTCACAGAATTAGCTATCATGGACATATAGTAGTTGAACCGATTGATTCCAAGCGACAAAGGCCCCTCTTCCAAGGTCAGATTTTTCAGTGAATAGCCAAGGCCCTCGTCCATCACTAGACGGGAACCTAAGCTCATCACAGTTTGGGCAGGCACCAAAAAGGCGCATTGAAGGAGAAGAGACGGGCCTCAACTCGCCCATCTGGAAGTCGCCGTGCGGGCAGGCAAAGGTTCATTGAAACGCAACTCGACCATCAACACATCACAATGACATAGTCAGATAGTTTGAGGGTGGTTCCATGGAATCGAAGAGGTGAGCGAACGCTATCCTGATGACGACCCGGTCCACCACGACGTCGATATTGTGCTTGGTATTCTTAGCTAGTTCAGGCACTTCGGTGACATCATAAATCTGACCATCCACTCGTACCCGGACGAAACCATCCTGTATAATTTTCTCCAGCGTCTTCTGATGCTGGCCTTTTTGATTACGAACTCAGAGGGACAGAATCTGGACACGCGTACGCTCAGGTAGGTCTAGGACCTGGTTGACCATCTGCTCAACAGATTGGCGTTGAATAGGAATATGGTGATGGGGACAGTAGGGTACCCCCACACGAGCACATAATAGACGCAGTAGTCGTTAATTTCGGTTACGGTTCCGACCGTTGAGCGCGGGTTGTAGTAGTAGTCTTCTGGTCAATGGAAATAGCTGGCTCAGACCTTCAATAGAGTCCACATCTGGCTTATCCATTTGCCCTAGAACTGGCGGGCATAGCCGACAGGTTCTCCACATAGCGGCGTTGACCTCCGCATAGAGAGAGTGTCAAAGCCAGGAGCTCTTACTCTGACCTGAAAGCCCTGCAACTACCACCAGCTGGTCACGCGGAATCTCTAGGTTAATATTTTTAAGTTATGGGGAACGTGCCCTTTGATTACACTATCTTTTGGCCATTGTCTTTTCCTCTGGTTCAATCTACCTTACCCATTATAGCACACTTTGAGCTCCCAGGTGCGAAAAATTTGTTCGCAGCGCCGACCCCAAGGCTAGCGCACTGCTTGATAACAGAAACATTCTGGCTCATGGTCATTGACCACGCCAATGGCTTGAGATAGGAATAAACCGTCACACTGCTCAAAAACTTGAAGCCACGCTTCTGAGGTCTTTGGTAATGCGATCGCTCGTCGCTTCGGGTCGGCTGCCCTCGTGGGGCGGAAAGACCACCTGCCCTCCGTAAATGCCATGATATAGGCATCGAAGCTGCCCCATTCTGCCTGAACCTTGAGAAAGGCCCAGTGCTAGCAATGGTCGCTTTCGAATCTTGCCCTGATGGCGGATAATACCCGCATCCTGGGCTAGGCGTTCGACATCCTCTTCCCTGATACTGGGCAATACGGCCATAGTCATAGCCTTCCAAGGCACGGGCAAAGTTAGCCTCCTGATAGAACCAAGCGCCAGGACAAGCCTATTACGGAAGGATCTCCAGGACCAACCATTTGAAAAGGTCTCAACTCTGGTGCTGGGGCACGCCCCAAACCCGGTCATGGTAGGCCTGGTAATAATCTCGGCATATTGCGGCCCAGGCGCAACGTTTTTACTTGCGTCCATGGTCCTTGCCTTGGCTTGGTCATCCTGGTCATGGTCATCTTCTAAGTCGCTAGGATCAAAGTCGAATTGGTCGGTAGGATCGACAAATTTCCTTCTCTCTTCATTTAGACTAGCTTTAATTTGGCCATGCGCAGCCTCTAGGTCTTTATCGTTTTTCAATAAGAAATCTTCATCTTTAATGCCATAAGTCTTCCTCCCTATTAATCGGTCAGGTCGTGATAGGCCTGATAGACGCTTTGTTTTTCAGTCCGTAAGTCTCAGCCACTTGTTTAATGGCTTGCTTGGCATTGAGGCCTCTTGAGCCATGAGGTCTCTGGACCAAGGCCTTAAGGTCGGTCTCTGCGGTCAGCTCAGGGCCCGTCTCGACCTGCCCCCCACCAGCTACCAAGAGGACACATCTCGCCCTGATTTCCTGGTCAGCTAGGGCTCATGAGCACTTGATCTACTTCACCCCGGATATAGGTCCATAACGCTTGGTTAACTCCCCGCGCTATAACCACGGCTCGGTACGGCCCCACCTCGGCGAATAGCCTGAGAGCCTGCTTGATGCGATGGGGTGACTCAGAGACAGCTGCCGCCTCCTGGCCTGCCACTCAGATCTAAGGCAGCGACCCGGCCTTTTCTTATCCCGTGGGAAGAAGCTGCACAGGTGAAGCGTCTGCAGGATAAACCTGAAGCAATCATAGGCTGCTCAGGCGGCATTGGTGCCTCGGCAGAGCCACCACTGCTGTCCCCGGCTAAGGGCCGCATCCACTCAAGGATGACCTGGGTCATAATCAGGGGCATGCTGGCATCCGACACCAGAGCCAAATCCTGGCCCCTGCGCCGTTGCTCAACAAGGGCTGGAGATGATCAGCCTGGCTATGCTCATGGAAGCTCTGCATAGGCGTCTCAATCTCAAAATGGTTTAAGAGCTTTAATGGTATCAGCGAGTATCTTCCGCCAGAATCAAATCCGCTCCTTGAGGTGGCGAAATGGCCCGGAAGGTCATGTCTCTGTTACCAATCGGCGTTGGCACCAAGTAGAGGGTGCCTCGTCCGGGACTCAAAGCTCGTTGTTCCATCCTGCACCTCCAAGCGAATAATTAGTGGTTGACTGGCTGATATGACGTCGCCATGGCGGAAGAGATAGGCTTTTCTTTCTGGGCCCGGTCGTCGCTTTGAAAACGCGCCTCTCGCCCGCATGGCCAGAGAACGGCTAGGCTGCTCTTCCGCGTAGAGCAGGCGAACCGGGCCGCCGCTTGGCTTGTTGGGTAGATTTGGCGCCCTTTGCCAGTATTATGACTGGCAGTCCGCGCTTCTAAGTCCACCGTACAGCCGGTATAGAGAGGCGATCCGCGCAGTAGAGTACATAGAAAAATACTGTTTAGTCGCTATAATAAATTGCCTCATTTCTGGGGGTGTATTGCTGGTCCGGCCCATAAATGACAATCGGCGGCTCCACCTTCAGGCCTTGGCGCCCCCCTGCGTAGATGGCTTCAACCAGCACCACCTTGGCCACCTGGTCAGCCTTGCCATAGGCAAATTGCAGGCGATGCACACCAGCCCGCCCCTAGCAAGGTCTCCATCAGTCAGTCTAGGCGATCTGGGCTGATAGACACAGGAAGAGCTTGCCCTGGTCTTGAGCTGACGCTTGGCCTGGGCCACCCATTGTTCCAGGTCATGCAGACCATGCCGGGCAATGGCATGGGAGGTCAGGTGGTGTTGGGCCTGTTTGCTGGTGACCGAGAAATAAGGGGGATTGCAAGTGACAACGTCATAGAGGGGGCGCGCCGCCTCCATGGTTTTAACATCCCCTTGGCGAAAAGTCAGCCGGTCCGTCAGATTATTGAGCTGGCAAGAGCGCTGGGCCATGTCCACTAGGGCCTCTTGGCAGTTCAATCCATCTATGTGACCGGCTGTTTTGGCACTGAGCAGGAAGGGAATGACCCCGTCCCACTGCAGAGAGTCCAGAATTTGCCGTCTGGCGTCGTGGCACCTGGCAAAATGAGCCAAGAGGATGGCATCGACTCGAGAAGGCAAAGTAGTCTGATTTTGTATAATCGATAAGTTCTCGCGGGCTAGATAGTCTCAGGCGTCTGCCGGGCTTAAGTAAGTCGTCGCGTCTGTCATAGGAGCCTCTAGTGGTTGTCTCGCTGGAAACCATCCAGGAGGTTCTGACAGAAGATACACTTTCGCCTGGCTCTCGCTTCCATACCACAGAAGGTATGGCAGATGTGATGCCTTGGTAGAAGGTCTGCAGGCGCTCGCGTCCTGCCTGTTGCCGTTTGGCTGGCGCCGCCTGACTAGTCTCCTCCTGATGCTTATCTTCTTGCTCTTGGGGTAGATCCGTCAGGGGCGGGCTTTCGCTAACGACCGATGCTAATCGGGGCATTGGCCATGCGAAGGCGATTATTTTCATGGGAAAAGTTCTGTTACCTGGTGCTTGAGTTGCGCCATGGTATCACTTAATTGGCTAAACTGACTATCCATTAGGGCCAGAATCTGGGTCAAGTTTGACTCATCCATTAGCACAACATCCTTTCATTATCAATAAGAGTGAATTGGCTAGCTTAGCGCCCCATCTTAAATCGTAAGACGCACTGTTCTAAAGCCAACTGAGGGGATATATTAGCCAAAATCCGCTGCTTAGCTTCTAGCAAGAGCTGGTTGACCTGCGAAGAGGTCAGCCTAGTAGGCAGGCTCTGTTTGGCCAAGTCGGTCAAGAAATGCCCCTGGAAATCATAAGCTGCTGCCTTGGTTAAGAGCCGATGGGTCAGACGCAGGCAATAATCTGCTAGGTCCAAGCCACCTTGTTGGGTCAGGTCGCCTTTGAGTCGAGTCTGTAAAGCAACAAAGCGCTATGGGGGTCACCCATCACTAGCTGGCGATACCAGCCATTCCAGGTCTTGATGGCCTGCTCAAACTGGGTCGCCTCATAGTCGCTGGTCCAGCGGGCCACCGTTTCCTCTCTGAAACCTGCCAGAATCTGGGCATGAACGGGCAAGATGCCGTGAGCCTCCCAGTCTGCTGCCTGGGCTTATGGTCTGGCGCTCCAGATGCAGGACTTGAACCCGTGACAAAATAGTTCGGCAGGAGCGTTAGCACTTGGACTCCAGAGGAAGAGATAGACATCGTCCACCGGCTCTCTAGGACGGTCAAGAGGGCATTGGCCGAAGAGGCGTTGGAGGCGTTCAGCCTGCTCAATAATAGCAACCCTACCCCGCCCTTCTAGCGGACTCTGGCCCAACCATTCCTTGAGCTCGCGGACCTGGTCGACCTTGAGGGTCTGGCCTTGAGCCTCTAAGTAATAGATATCGGCATACTGGTTATCGGCAATCCGTTGACGGATAGTCCTTGGGTCGCCAGCGCTATCTGCACAGAAATCATCTTGGCCAGGGCCGTCATGACGGCTCGCTTGCTGGTCATGTCCCCACCTCGTCAGCAGGTAGGCATGGGCCAGGTGGCCTCCTCAACCCTGCTGGGCAAAATAGCCTTGAGGGCTTCGGACGCATAGGCAGCCATACCAGTCGCCGCCTCAGAATTGCGTGGAAGCTCGATTGGCAAGACGAAGACGGTTGCGCCCTACTTCAACTTTAACAGGTAGGTTGACAGCTGAGTCTCAGCCCCCATATCCAAATGGGAAGGAGCGCTGACATATTGTCTCACGCGCCTTAGAACATTGGTCAATAATCTTCAAGACTTCTCAATCCGTTCTTCCTCAATCCCAATCATAAAAGGGTAGTATTACCGGCCTGCAAGAAAACCACCGGTGGTAGATAACTTGACAGCACGGACATTGGCATCATAGAAAGCGCGGCTCAATTCGTTTTGGTCTTGATCTTGAACAACAGCAATACCACTTCATCATGATACCCTTCCTCTCTGTCTCTAGAGGGCATGTTGATGGTAGAACGTCAATACAGGCGGCCACAACCTGGTTCAGTGGCGCCTCGACCGTCAATAACCTTAATAATAGCTCTGGCGAGGCTTGGGCCAAATCTGAAAGCGCCTGGCGGACTCGGTTATGGAAGTCCAGGGATTCTGGTCTAGGCGGTCACTACTGGCGCGACCACGAGCCTGATGATACGGGCTAGGCTCACCTGCAGCCGGCACATCGATTAAGAGGGTCAGAGCCGGCAGCTGGTCTTCTACCGCAAATTGTTACATGGACCAGATTAGATCCACTGAATGTCGCGAGCCACACACTTGGCAAGCCAAGGACGAATCCACGAAGCGGTCACAGAGGACGATTTTACCTTGACGCAAGGCGGGCAGAATCACTTCGACCAAGTGTTGACGACGGCTGCCGCAAACAAGAGGGCCTCTGTCCGGGCGGGGTCCATGGCGGTGTGATCCACATCTAGAATGACCTGTCTCAATTTCTTCCGCGATGGGCACGCCCCCGGCTCGCGAGTAGTCAGGACCTGATGGCCCTGGCCCTCTCAAATAGGCGGTCAACCCGCAATCACACTGCTCTTGCCGGCCCCATCTGGACCTTCAAGGGTTATAAACTTTCCTGGAAACATGCCTTCCTCACTTTTGTCTTCCACTATACTCACGTCGCCCTTCAATGGCCCGGAAGAGGGTCACATCTCATCGGCGTATTCACCGTCACCGCTCACCGCCAAACCGTGAGCCAGGCGGGTCACCTTATCACCAGCTGGCTTTAAGCAAGCGCCAAGCACATGGCGGTCGCTTCTTCAGCCGTGGCATTGGTGGCTACAATGACTTCTTCTAATCTCCGTCCTGCAAACGACGCAGGAGCGAAGGAATATTCAAGTCTTTCGGCCCTGTGCCTTCCATGGTGATAAGACCCCATGAAGGACTATGGTAGAGCTATGATACTCATGCATTCGCTCCATGGACATGACATCCCGGGCATCTTTCTACCACTCAGGACCGTCTTGTTGTCACGACTTTGATCGGAACAGATGACGTAGAGCTCTGCTGTCCGTGATATTGCCACAGTCGGCAGAAGCGCAAGTCACGTTTGACTTGAATCAGGGCTTTATGAACTCGGTCACGTCGGATTCTTTCATGTCAAGGACATAGAAGGCCAACTCGAGCCGCTGTCTTGGCTCCAATACCCGGTAATTTGGTCAAAACTATTGATTAATCCTCGCGATAGGTCAGGGTATTGCACTGGGTGGCCACATCCTTTGATGGTTTATAGGCTAGAAGGGTAGGTTCATGCCTTTGGGTGTATTTACCCAGGCGAGATTCCGTCGTTTGGTCCACTTGTTTCAAAGCATCGTTAACCGTTGTAAACTCACTAGATCTTGTAACATCTCGATATCATCTGGATCTACCAAGTCTCAGCGCCAGGTCCAACTCAACCAATTCCTTCTTCACTCGTTGACTTTGACGGTCACTCAAACTGGTTAACATCTTGAGCTTGGAAGATAGTGGCTTCACTGGCCGCTTGCTCCTTGGTCATTTCCTGTCATTTTTTGATTTTTGTATCATGCCTGTATGTTGCCCATATTTCCCATTCCACTTTACTCTTATATCTCCTTTAATGCTTGCTTTATTTTTCTGTAATCGATGTCGACCACATCTGACCAAAGAGGCCAAGGCTTGGCTGACAACAGGTGGAGGTTGTCCTGATCTGGTGCCTGTGCGAAGACAGGGTCAACCGTCGGCAGGGTCCTCCTGGTCCGCTACTGGCTGAGCGGACTCTGGCGCTTCCATTGGTAGACCAAACAAATCGGTGCCTGGCTCACTTGCTTCTGGCGCTTTTTGGTAAGTCCATCATGACTTGTCTCCAGGCTTTTGGAAGTCAGTCTGATGGTGGGGCTGGTTTGTTCAGCTTTCAGAGGCTCCGCCTCTGGGGCCAGCCCAATAGGTTCTGCCACGGCGCCAATTTTGATTGGGCCTCCTGCTCAGTCATAGAGGACCTTATAGGTCTGATGCACCTGACTCCACCTCACCTGTAAGACAAAGGCCAGGCGACTGGCCGGTCAAAGTGACGAGCCAGTTGGCGGCTGAGTCTTGGACGAAACTCAGCATCTTGTTGACCCGACTACAAAAGTCCTGGCTTTTGGAAAGCCAAGAGAATACGTTCAGGACCTGTTGCTCGCACCTCTGCGCCCGTCAAGCACACGGTCTTGTGGTGGCAGGGATTCTAGCTGACAGCTCCAGCCACTTTTTAAGCCGTCATGTCTTGACGTGGCTTCATTGAGACTGCGTAGACGGCATCCGTGTCCAACTGATAGGTTTGGCGCTGGCCTGCAGGATGCCTCGCGCGGCACCCGCGGCTGGTCATCCACTACTGGCGCTTGAGGGCTAGGCCCCTACTTGAGCAGGAGCTCCGCCCGCAACTGAGCTTCTAATTGGCTAACCTTTGGTCTCTAGGGCTTTGTACCTGGCGGACAAGCTCTGGCTAGGGCGCCTGACCCAGGGCCAGCAGCTACCGGCGTCATTGGCAACCTCTGGGCCAATTCAATGGTGGCTACTTCCACGAAGAGGTCGGCCTGTGTAGCAAAAACGTATTTGGCTGTAAGGCCTGATTCAGTCTTTCAATTAGATTGCATAGGCGGTTGTCCCTTGCCTCGACGCAGAGGCTTGAGTTCTGCTTCTGGTCAGGAGGGTAGAGTTGTCTTTGAATTCAAGGTCAACAAGAGGTCCCGCAGAAGAGAATTAGCTCCTCCAAAAGCGGTTGGCCTGTTTGCCTCTTGAAGACTGGCCTGCAGGATGCTCAGGCCTTAGGCCCATCCTGGGTTTGCAGGGCAGTCAGGTAATCGATATAGACGAGCTGGAGACAAGGACCCCGTCACTTCCAAGGCCGATTGAACGGTCACCGCTGAACGGTTATAGGATAGAGCTTGGTCTAACAAACTTAGGCTATCCCGCATCCCGCCATTAGCGGCCCGCGCAATCACTGCTAGGGCTTCCGCTTCAAAGTCAATCCCATCTTGTTCCAGAATGTACCGTATGCGACCGACTAAGTCGGCCTGGCTAATGCGGCCGAAGTCGAAGCGTTGGGTCCGCGAGATAATGGTGGCTTGGAATCTTATGAGGTTCCGTCGTCGCCAGGGATGAAGAGAACCCTGAGCCGGTGGCTCTTCTAGGCTTTTGAGCAGGGCACAGCGCCCTGGTGGTCAACATATGGACCTCGTCGATGATATAAACCTTGTAGGTCGCTTGACTCGGCGCATAGCGCACTTTTGTCCCTGCAGGTCACGGATTTCCTGACCCGTTGTGTGGAGGCCGCGTCAATCTCAATGACGTCATTAACTGGCCGCTGTACTGGCCTGGCAAAGTTCACACCGGTTGCAGGGATTGCCATCTGTCTGGTGTGGGCAGTTGACCGCCTTGGCCAGAATCTTGGCCGCAGAGGTTCTTCCTGTCTCGTGGCCCGGTGAACAAATAGCGTGGCTTAATTGCTGGTTCTTGACCGCATTTTTCAGGGTTTCAGCGATGAGGGTTGTCCCACCAACTGTCAAAACTTGGGGCTGCTAGACCCGATATAAGGCTTTGATAACTCATTGTCCACCCTCCTTTTTGGGCACAGATATTTCCTATCTATTATAGCATACCTCACCCCCTATCCGCTAGGCGGGGACTTAGAAATCTCCATTGGCCTGAGTGGTCTCCCTATTTATCTATTCCATAGATAAATAGGGTAGCGTTAGCAAATCCACGGTTATTTTTCTTAACATATTTTCAAATCTAGTTCTTTACGGAGCCCCCTAGCTCAAGCTTCTTCATCCTAGTAAATCAAAAAGGCTGGGACCCATCCCAGCCTTGGCTCTAGAGCCATTCATTATAACGTTTGATATAAGCTGCTTTTCACTACTGTCACTAAGGCCATGTAGGCGACAATAATCAGCAGTAAGGCGGACAAAGTACATGGCGCATCTCAATGGTGCTAATCTTAAGTGCGCCAGCTAATGGCGTATACAAAAGGTATAGTTACGGCGAAAACTGCAAAAAGTGAAGTGACCACTAGGGAGAAAGCCGGTAGGGACTGCACAAAAGGCAATTTTGGTGAGCGTAACATATAGATTACCATGGTTTGCGACCACATGGACTGAATGAACCAACCAGTTTGGAATACCATGAGGAAGTAGGCTGGATCAGTTGACTCAAAATAGCTGGTTCCTGTAATCATGGGCCCAATCAGGAAGAACATCACCATAAAGGTGATAATATCAAAGATAGACGATGTTGGCCCCATCCAAGCCATAAAGCGTGTAATGGATTTTGCTGACCATGCCCGTGGCTCCTTGAGAAATTCAGGATCTACATTGTCAAAAGGTAGGGCAATGCAAGATAAGTCATAGACCAGATTGAGCACAATCAGATGTACAGGTGCCATCGGTAAGAATGGTCAGGAAGACCGACGCAAACAAGAGGGAGAAAATATTACTAAAGTTAGAGCTGACCGTCATCTTGATATATTTGGTCATGTTGGCGTAGACCTCATGGCCTTCACTGTTTTTTCTAAGACCCGAGAGGTCCTTGTCTAATAGGATTACATCGGCCACTTCCTCGGCAATATCAACCGCTGTATCAACAGAAATCCCTCACATCTGACACGCGCAAGGAAGGCGCATCATTAATGCTATCCTCTATAGCTGACCCAGGGCCCTTTGGCTTTTGAGCAGGCGAATAATACGGGCCTTTTGGTCTGGTGAGAGTTTACGAAGATGGTATATCATCAACCAACTCACCCATGTCTCTATCGGTCATCGTGTCAATATCTGTCCCTCAGCAGAATGTGATCAACATCTAATCCTACCTTTTCGCAGGACTGTCCGGGCAACCTTCTCATTGTCCCCAGTCAGAATCTTTGTTGCCACGCCATGCTCGCGTAAAAGCTTTGGATAGCTGGAGCTGCCGAGGGCTTTAGGTGATCTAGGAAGGTTAGATAACCCATAAGAACTCATGTCCGATTCATCTTCGACTGTGAAGGCATGGTCGGATTGTCATACTTGTAGCAGACCCTCAGGACACGTAGCCCTTGGTCATTGAGATCACTCACCATCTTGTAGGGACATCAGCACGAATCTCATCCGTCACGCTATAATCTGCCTTCATCTTGGACATAATTGGAAATTGACAGCACTCTTCTAGGGCACCTTGGTCACCATGCGGACTTGGCTCCCTTCTTGAACGATGACACTCATGCGACGACGTTCAAAGTCAAAGGGAAGTTCGTCACTTTGTAACGACTGGCTAAGTCCCGTAGGTCCTCGTGTTCTAGGGCTTTTTTCTCTGTACGCCCAATAATGGCCTCGATCCAGAAGATTCTAAGTCCCGTCTGGAAGTAGGAATTAAGATAGGCAACCTAAGGACACCTAGGTCTAACTGCGCATGAATGTCCAAGGGATACTCTAGGATAATTTCGTCCGGGTTAGAGTAACGGTCTTGTCTGTACAGAGAATGTCAATAGCGCCTAAAACTCTGAATGGCGTTGAGCTTTAATCACGACTTTTTCTTTTGCCATGATGACAGAGCCTTGGCCAGACTGGCTAGTGATAATCATCGGTAGCATCTCAGGTGTCAAACCAACCGCCACACTTAGGGCAAAGACCCTGCCTCTAGCCAGTCCGAATCGGTCAGCCCATTAATCACGAAGACCACCGGTACTAAGACTAGCATCAGACGTATGGGAGCAGCCAGGAAATGCTGTTCATCTCTTCTCAAAAAGAAGTCGGCCTGTCATAGGTGTTCAGCGTCTTCAATCCGCCCAATCAAGGTATGGTTCCCCGTCACCAAGACTAGGCAGTAGCACTTCCGCTCACTACGTTGGACCCCATAAAGACGAGATGCTCCGCCTCCAATGGGCTCTTGTTAGCTTTGACTAGGGTCAGGCAGGGCATAAGCCTTCTTCTCGACGGAATCATTCTCACCCGTCAGGCTAGGATTGTTGACGAAAAAGTCGCGTGATTCTAATAGTAGGACATCTGCCGGAAGCATGTCACCGGCGCTTAATTTAACCAGATCCCCTACAACCAGTTCATCAATCGGCACCTCACTCTTTTGCCCATCTCGGATGACAGTAGCAGTGTTAACAATCAAGCTGGATAAATTGTTGGCAGCTTGGTCACCTTAGAGCTCTTGGAAGAAGCGAATAGCACCAGATACCATAACTAAAACAAGGATAATAATAGGGGTGGTCGGATCTTGCTCACCAGGTTGGGCTAAAATGACATTGGTCACCAGGAGACCAAGGCAATAATCAGCAGAATGACGGTGAAGGGGTTAATAATGGATTCATAAATTTTTTGCCAGAGACTAGCCTGGTTGGCTTTGGTAATGACATTCTCACCATAAGTTTCGCGATTGACTTCAACTTGCTCTGGGCTCAAGCCACGGGGAGAGCTCCCTACTTGGGTTAGGAGTTCAGCCGTTGGTTGCATCATTGCTAATTCTAAACGTTCTTTTGCTGTTAACATGGGTTCACCTCTCAATTTATAGGGTTACCCAAATAGCCAAACCAGGGCGTGTTCAGCGCCTTGGCTTCGATATTCAGGTTTTGGCCCTCAGTATTGGTTCACTATCGGCATTCGGCATGCTGAACACTCCTTTCTTAGTTGAATTTTGCGCAGTAGGCATCAAAAAAGACTTTACCTCGTGATGGCTTAGACCATGACAAGATAAAGTCGTCTCACTTTCTCATTCATCGTCCAAGCTTTAACATCATAGGGCGATGAAATGACGTTAGTCGCCGCCTTCTCGACAGCAACTGCTAACCAACGCGAAGTGTCTCCCTACTTTGCGGTAGTCATCCGTATCCCCTATGGTAGTCTCACCTACCGAATTGCACCCTTAGTATAGCGCTATTATTTGGCTCTGTCAATCAAAAATGCCCCCAAATGGGAGGCATTTCAGCCTTAATGGCTACGATGTTTTTCTCGACGTTTAGCCTGCTTTAGTACAAATTGCGCGCTTTGGTGCTCGCGTTTATTGGCGCTTTTTGACGCTTGCCTCTTTTGCTGTCGGGTCTCTTGCTGGACCCTTCAAGGCTTGAGCCTTGGCATTGATACTGGCGCCTCTACTAAGGCGCGTTTGGCTTGTGCAAGAGACGTGGGGTTGAGCCTTTTGTGCGGGTCTAGCTTTTTCTGGTCCACTGCCGGACCCAGTCAAGTCTTGCCAGATACTGGGTGAGCTTTGGCCAAAAGCTGAGGATTAGTCGGTTCTGGCCGAAGGTGTAGGTCGCCACCCGCATGCGCTTGGCCTCACGCCATTCCAAGCGCCCCAGCTCAAAAACTCCCTGTCGAAACTATACTGTGAGACAGATGCTTTTCCGTCATAACAGTCCCTCCTTTTTGAATTCAAATGAAGGGACAACCCAGGAGGGCAGGTTACTGCTAGCCAAAGCTAGGACCGGACTACCAACCGATTCATGTGTTTTTATCTATTCTACCTAGTATACAACGTAGATAAGAAAAACCATTATATCATATATGATATAATGGGCAGTTTTAATGGTACCGATAAATCAAAAATAAGCACATGGCTTTTGTCACCTATAGCTGCTACCTTCCGGTCCTGACTCGATCCATGACGCCGCCATTGCTCTACTCTTATTCTAGCAAAAAGCTGATTCAAAATGCAAGATGCAAGCCACTAGGGCCTCAGGGCTAGCCATTTTTCCCTATAACGAGAAAAGCTAGGAATGACTTCCCTAGTTTGCTTTTTACTATTAGGCAAATGTCGTTGCCACATTGGCCTGTTTCAGGTAAGACTTGAGGTTATTGAAAGCTGGTTTCCACCATGTCTCTACGGCCTCATCGGTGTAGCTCCCCATGTGAGGGGTTAATAAGACCTTAGGATAGAGGTCAACCAATTTCTTAACCGCAGGATCGCTAATCTCTTGACCGCGCAAGTCCTTGAAGAAGAATTGGCCTCGTTCTCTAAGACATCTAAGCCTGCCCCCAGCCAAATGACCAGATTCGATGGCTTCAATAATGGCATCCACATCCTGCAACTCACCGCGCAGGTGTTGACCAGAAATAGCCCCTGGCTTCATCTTGCTGATAAATTCTTGGTGATGACCTTTGCCATTAGCTGAATGTAAGGCGCGTGAATGGAAATCACGTCTGACTTAGCTAAGAGCTCATCTAGTTCTACTTGGGTGCAGATATGGTCTACCCTTCTTTTGGAAAGGCGTCAAGCTAAGACATTCGCACCCAAGCTCTTGAAGAGGGTTGCGGTCGTCAGCTAATCCGGCCAATCCCGACCACACCAACGGTACAGTTACGGATTTCTTGGCAAACATTTGATTGCTCTACACGGAAATCTTGTTGGCTGAGTGGTTAGTGGTGTGTTACGTTACGCAAGAGGGTCATGACAAGGTTAGGCCAATTCAGAAAATGGCGTTAGACGAGTAGAAAGGCAACATAAGCCAACTTAAAGCTCAATTCCCTTTGGCATAGGCCACATCGATATGGTTAACACCGACAGTCCGGGTCAAGACATATTCTACGCCCAATTCCTTGTAGATGTCTAAGACTTTCTGTTAGCCCAGCAGTTACCACGTAAGATAACCGCTTGGCAACCAGCAGCTTGACGCGCTTCTTCAGGCCCATTCAAGTAGTTGGCTACACAGACTCAAGTCATAGCCAAACTTTTGATTGACGGTTCAAAAATTGGTAGTTCGACGTCACGACGCCATATGCTAATACTTTCATGATTTGATAATACCCTTTATAAAAGAGGAAAAAGTAGACTCGAGGTCGGAGCCCCGTCTACTTTGCCTAAAGTGCTTGTGACTGATTATAAGCTCAGCGAAAATCCCTTGTCCTACGACAATCCAGAAGATAATCGCCAAGATGCTGAGCACGGTCGCCAAGAGGGAGACGTTATTTGCTAGAACCGGCTTCACGGTCGAATTTAATGGCATAAGCCACCGCAACTGTTGCAGGTGGAGTTGCTAACATGATAATGATCCCCATAGCTGCCTCAAAAGCCCATTGGCAAGAAGAAGTTGATGGCGAAGATCAGGGCTACAAAAGATAGCAGGACAAAAGAGTAATTTAACAACTGAGTAGTACCAAGCAGCTTTTTCTTTGACGGCATCTGCAATCGAGATGTTACCCTAGGTAATCCTGATAGCTAACCAAGCCAATGGAGAGCTCAAGTCTCGCTGAGCAGGTCAGGGCCTTGAAGAGCCATGGCGCGGTTAAGTCAATACGTAGGAAGGCGACATTCACCATTTCCTTGGTCTTAGGATCCATAACGGATACTTGTGGTAAAGAGCCTTGAAGAGCCAGATATGAGACCCGCGAAGGTCGCAATCACAATAATGTTCCCGAAGATAGACTTAAGGTTCTTCTTCCGAATTTAGTGCCGCTCATACGGATCAAGCCGTATGAGTAGAGGAAGACCCGGTAAGCTGTTGAAGATATTGGCATAGAGTACCCTGCTGCCCTGAGTAAGCTCGTTAATAATTGGGATACTCGAAGAAGGTGGTTGACCCAAAGGTTGTCAGAACAGTACAAGGTGGTCTTACGGTCGCTCTTTTTCCTTAACGAAGAAAAAGCTCACCTAGGACAATCAGAATCACGTAGGCTACAAAAACCAAAAGATAAAGACGTTGCGCCCTTGGTGAAGGTGTCATTGCTAATTACACCATAAGCGCCTTTAAAGGCCAAAGCCGGAATCGCCACTGATAGGACTAGGTTACTAATGACCTCGTTGCCTTTTTCGTCGACAATATTCTTCTACGAATATAATAGCCGACTAAGATATTAGAAATTGTAGAGAAAAATGTTCTCACAAACTTGGGGTTACTTAAAACCCTCAACTAACTTATCAAATACCTGCAATTGATAATGCCTCCTTAACACTTTGAGACGGTCCTGGACCGTCAACGTTCCTATTGTACCACAAAGGGAGCGCCTTGTTGACACTTTTTTATGAAAAAGTTCATTTTTGCAAACCAGCTCAAATCCGCCTTCCTAGCCAAGAAAAAAACGCTCAAGACTAGCCCTTAAGAGGGCTGACTTGAGCGTTGATTTTTGTATTAATTAGTCAGCTTGTCCATCCGCTTGCTTGGTTTGCTCTTTGCGCAACTTATTGCGCTTATGAAGGCCTTGGAAGAAGCTTTTTGAGCTTGTCGCCACACTGGGCTTCCAGTACTCCCCCAATGACTTGCGGTTGGTGGTTGAAGCGGCTGTCTTCCAAGAGATTCATGAGACTGCCGGCACAACCGCCCTTGGGGTCACTGGCGCCGTAGACCACCTGATCCACCCGCGATAAGACCAGGGCGCCCGCACACATAGGGCAGGGGCTCCAAGGTCACATAGAGGGTGCAGCCTCAGCGCCAGGCGCCCAGGCTTGGCTGGCGGCCTCACGGCCAGGGAGTTCGGCGTGGCCTGGCCTGGTGGTTGACCTCCTGCAGATTGTAGGCTGAAGCCAGGAGGACGCCGTCCTTAACTCAAGAGGGCGCCGATAGGGCACTTCGCCTAGGGCTTTGGGCCTGGTCGCCAGTCTCTAGGGCCTGCTGCATCCAATATTCGTGCTGGGCCAAGTCGGTAGGCGCCAGTTGGCTTGCATCCATCATGGCCTCACCCCTTATGTTCCAGGGCCAGGTAGCTGACAATCAGATCCGTCAGGTGTTGCAGGTTGAGCCCCTGCTTTCTTGGTGTATTTGCTGAGACGATAGGTCAGGGTATTGCGATGAATATAGAGTTCATCGGCTGCCTGACTCAGGTTGCCCTGATGTTCAAATAGGGCTCGCACCGTCGCCGCATAGTCTGGATTGTGCTTGAGGACATCGTGCAGTCGATCCATAAAGGCATACTGCTTGGTCACCTCGCGCCCTACCAGGCGTAAGAGGACTGAGGTTAGGGGCACAATTTCAGTCTCCATAATCTGAGACAGAATACTGTGAACCAGACGCCGCTCATCTTGGAAATGGGCCACATAATCCTGGTCCAACTTGGCTACTAGGCCGACACAGCCCCGGGTCACCGTCTCAAAGTCGATGTCCAAGGTCTTAATAATGTCCACCAATGCGCTAACGTGCTCCATGCCCTGTAGGCAGACTCAGCCAGCGATTGGCTTCATCCGAATGACCACTCAATGGCTTCCAGAGAATCTTCCAGGGTTTGCTGCCACAAGACAGGGTCGAAGTTGTCTCTGACTTGGCCTGCATACTAGGTAGATACAGACCAGACTGCCCCTGCATTTGGCCTTCCAGTGGCTGACCTTCTAGGAGAAAAGGCCCGCCAGGCCTGTTGATGTGGCGCCAAATCCACGACCTGGCACCTGAGGGTGGCCTTGGCCAAGCTCATCATAAGTAAGAGTTCTTCTTCCTTGCTGGTCAGGTCAGCCTGAGGAATGGCCAGGCCTTGATCCCCAATTGGACAATCAGATAGCTGGCAGCACCGCATCTGGTGCGACTGCTTGGGCCTGGGGATAGAGTCTGCAGTTGTTCAAAACATGGGCCAGTTCCTGTCTTGAAATTTTCTTAGGCTTTGGCTTTGGGTTAGCTTTAGCCTTTGCTTGAGCCAGCCTCATGGTCCTTAGCAGCAATGTTGATCTTACCGGACCGGTTGCCAATCGGTCACCGAGTCCCTCGGTGACAATGCTGCCGCTAAGCAGCAACTCACCGAGTTGGTCCTCGATTTGTTTTTGAATCGCACGGCGAATTGACGCGCCCCGTATTCTGGGTCGAAACTGGCTTCGGCGATAATATCCACCGCCGTATCGGTCACCCGAGCCTTGATGGCCAGTTCGCCCAGGCGCTTGATAATATCCTTAGTATGGAGCTTAACGATTTGGCGAATTTCTTCCTTAGTTAAGGAGTGGAAGACCACCGCTTTCGTCAATCCGGTTGAGTAATTCTGACGGAAAGAACGCTTGAGCTCTTCGCGAATAGCGTTTTTCCATGGCCAGGTGGTCATGGGCAAACTGCTTAGCCCCAAAACCAACGGATTTTTCATTCCTGCAGGGCGGTGGCCCCTAGGTTAGAGGAGGTCATGATAATGATGGTGTTGCGGAAATCGACTTGACGACCCTTGAGTCAGTCAAATGCCCGTCGTCAAAGACTTCTGGAGCAGGATGTTGAAGATATCTGGGTGGGCCTTCGATTTCGTCCAGGAGAATGACAGAGTAAGGTTTTTGGCGGACCTTCTCGGTCAACTGGCCGCTTTCTTCATGGCCGACATAACCTGGAGGCGAACCAATCAGGCGAGACATGGTGTAAGCTTTCATGTACTCGGACATGTCGACCCGAATCATATTGTCTTGTGAGCCAAACATAGCTTTGGGCCAAGGCCTGCCAATTCAGTCTTACTGACCCCTGGTTGGTCCTAAGAAGAGGAAGGAACCACTGACGGCCTGGCGCCTTGAGGCCAGAACGAGCTCGGCGAATAGCGCGTGACACGGCGGACACGGCTTCTTTCCTGGCCGATGACCCGCTGGGAAGCTCCCTGCCCAGGGTTAACCAGGCGTTGGCTTTCCTTCATGGCCATTTGGGTCACTGGGATGCCGGCTGACAGGGCCACCACTTGGGCCACTTGCTCTTCATCCACGACTAAAATGTGTTGGCTGGCCGGCCTGAGCTGGGCTTTACGGGCCCGGGCTAGGCGTTTTTCCAGCTTTTTGTTCAGCTTCACGAAGGCTGGCTGCCTCAGGGAACTTGCGGCTAGCACGGCTTCTTTCCTTATCAGCCTGCAACTTGGCCATTTCCTTCTAGGCGAGTAGTGCGATCGAGAGACGGTTTCTTCAATCCGCACCTTAGCGGCCGCTTCATCGATTAGTCGATGGCCTCATCAGGCAGAGCGCGACGTAACATAGCGGACACTGAGTTTGACCGCCGCTCAATGGCTTGTCGGTACTGGTCACGGCGTGGTGAACTTCATACTGGGTCTTGAGCCCTTGCAGAATCTGGATGGTTTCTTCAGGCGTTGGCTCGTCCACTTGCACCTTTGGAGAAACGACGTTCCAAGGTCGCGTCTTTTTCAACATATTTCTGGTATTCACCAGGGTTGTTGCCCCGATGACTTGGATTTCACCCCGCGCCAGGGCTGGCTTGAGGATGTTGGCTGCATCAATGGCCCTTCCAGAGCCGCCGGCGCCAATCAAGGTATGGAGCTCATCAATGAAGAGAATGACTTGGCCGTCAGCCATGACTTCTTCCACAATGCGCTTATGCGCTCTTTCAAACTCACCCCGGTACTTGGTCCCAGCCACCAGGCTCCCCATATCCAGCATCATGAGGCGTTTCTTGGCAATATCGGCCGGCACGTCGCCTGACACGATATGTTGGGCTAGGCCTTCTGCCAGGGCAGTCTTACTGACCCCAGGGTCCCTCAACCAGGACAGGGTTATTTTCACGCCGGCTGATGATTTGCAGCATGCGTTGAACTTCTTTCCGCGGCTCATTACAGGATCCATCTGGCCTTGCTTGGCCATTTGGGTCAGGTTGTGGGCAAAGGAATCCAAGGTTGGTGTCTTACTTGGCACAGTCTCGCTGGCCTTTTGGGTCCGCGCTTGAGGCTTGCTTTGGCCCATTGGCATCTTATCAATGCCGATGGCTTTGATAGATAGCCTTCTTAAGCGGCATCCAAGTCCACGTCTAGGTTGCGTAAGATTAAGGTGGCCAAAATTCTTGTGGCAACATGGCTAATAGGAGGTGCTCAGTCCCATCTGGCGAGCGCCCAAGCGCTTAGCTGTGTTGGAGGCATCCATGATATTTTTCTGGCGCGCGGTGAATAAGGTAGGGTGACTTCCCCGAGGCATAGGCGCCTCTACATCGCCGTGGATGGCCCGCAACCTGTTCGAGAATCAGTTCAGGGTCACGCCAAATTCACGGAGAATGACGCCGGCAATCCCACGTTCTTTCGCGGGCTAGACCAATCAAGATATGCTCGGTCCCAATGGCTGAATGGCGCAATAGGTGGCCCTCAGCCGCCATGATCATGACTTGATGGGCGCTTTCGGTAACATAGTTCTTCAAACATCGCGTCTTCACCCTTTTCTTAATAGCTGTATTTGAGTTGTTGCAAAAAGGTCTTGAGCAATTGCGCGAGCCGCCTGTTCCTGCTCACTGATTTGATGGAGGACGGATTTTTCAATCACGGACAGGATTAAGGTCCCTCGTGGTTGGTAATCAGGCCCTTGCCAATCAAATTCTCAATCATATGAATGCCGTTGGTTGGCTAATCTTATCGCCCACTAATTCAATCAGCTGATCAATCAGGGCTGCCCTGTCGGCCAATTCAATCTTGAGAATGTGGATATAGCCGCCACCACCCCTGCTTACTTTCGACCAGGTAGCCGTGCTCCTGCAAAAGCGGGTCTTGATGACATAGTTAATCAGACGGGACACAGGTCGAAGTGCTCCACGATGTCACTACGTTTGATTTCGACATGCTCTTGGTGCTTGAGAAATTCCTTCAAATAGGCCTCAATGATGTCGTGTCATATTGCGGCTTGACATGTTACCCCTCCTTACATTGACTTTTCTTTGACTATTGTACACCAAATCAGACCTTTTTGCCAACCTAATTGCTTTGACCTAGGTTGAAGAAAAAGGAGCCTGAGGCTCTTTCTATATAAATGATTATATATTTACTTTTTCATAAGTGGCTCGGGTTCAAAGCCCGGTCTGACAGGCTTTTTGGCCGCCAGCAGAACGTTTCCGGCTTATTTTTGACTTTTTCTGTTCGCAACCGCCAAAAGCCAGAATTTTTGTTCTCTCAAACCCTATTTAATAGTGTAACTATTAACAGGCTAGCTCTCTTGGGACAGGTAGGCCACCAAGGCATCCAGGTCACTGCCCAGCTGCTGATCCAGCAGCTGGTGACGAGCCAAGCCCTCGTAACCATCCCGGCCTCGTCCTAAGAAGTCGTTGGTCACCAGCTGATAAGTGGCCTCAGGGTCCAGTCCTTGACTGCTTCTTGGACCTCTAAGGGCTGGCCCTTGACTGTCGATCATACGAGGATAGTGGCTGATTCCAGCGCCTCCTTGAGGTCGGCCCCCGTCACTTCCAGCACCCAGAGCTGACAGCCAGGGCAGAATGGCCAGAGCCTCATAGGTCACCGGCCCCTGATCCAGACTAGCGCGGACGCCTCGCCCGTTAATGAGGCTAAAGTCCACTTGCCAGCCCTTGGCCCGAGCAGCTGCCGCATAGGCCCGGCAGACCAGTTGGCTGAGGTTGATGGCCCTGGCTCAAGGCCTCCCGACTGCCATCCAGGGCCTGACGACTTTGGCCGATGACCTGGCTACGTGCGCCTGAGCTTGGCTTTTGCCAGATTTTTTTAGTTCCTGGCTACCGGACGGGCCACCTCGGCATAATGACTTAAATCATGTAGTTGGTAGTGGCCGAGCTGGTGGCTGCCATCCGGATGGAGCCAGAGACTAAGTTCGCCTAGCAGACGACCATAGTAGCCAGCCTGCACCACCAAGGTCTGGCCGACTAGGGCGGGTTGCTCTGTCACCGTATGGGTATGGCCCCCGATGATGGCGGCAAAGTCCGGTACTTTTGGCCAGTGCCAGGTCCGTCTCTATAACCCAGATGGCTTAAGAGGACAAAGTGGCTTGCCCCAGCCTGACGGGCCAAGGCCAAATTTCGTTCTAAGGCCGCACGAGGCTCTTCAAAACCAATCAGCTCCCTGGCGAAGAATTATCCAAGGTTTTGCAGGGTTGTGGCGGCTAGGAGAGCCAGCCGGACACCAGCCGCCAGGTCATAGAGGCGGTAAGGCGCCACTTGCTGCGCCGCCAAGTCAGCCAAAGCCGGCTCCCGGCTAAAGTCCAGGTTACTAGACACAAAGGGCACCCTGGCTTAGCCAGATAAGAGGCCAAAAAGCTAGGGCCCAAATCAAATTCATGGCTGCCAAAAGTGACCGCATCACAGCCCAGCTGGTTCAAGAGGTACCTGCCTGGCTGGCGAAGAGCTGGAAGTAAGGGCCACCCACAAAGAGATCCCCTGCCCCCAGCAACAAACTGGCTTTCATAGCGTGCGCAGACCTTTAATCAGATGGGCCTGCTGGCCAAATAAATCCAGATAGGAATGGGTGTCATTGGTAGGAGAATGCCAAGTTTTACAGCATGCATGAATCAATCGCTTTTCTGCCTAGGGCCTCGCTCTTGTTGGGCGGCTCAGGCTGAGTAAGGTCTCGAAGAGGAGGGTGCCAGCCAGGTTAAGCATGAGCTGGACCGAATTTTTTTCGCGCTTTAGGGCGCATCATAAATCTGAACTCAGTTGATCACTGAGTTTGGCCAAAGCGATGATGGGTCAAGCTGGTAATGGCCACAATATGGGTCCCCTTCTGGCGAGCCTTGAGGTCTCATTGACCGTCTTATTGGCCCCCACCTAGGAGAAGATCCACGATAACATCTTTCTTGGTGGCAATATCGGGAATGCGTTCAATACTATACTGTTCGAAGAAGTCATTGGCCCAGACATCAATGAGCTTGAGCTACGGTTAAAAGTCAGACATAGCATATAGCTAGACCCAATCCCTCACGCAGAAGACCCGACGCGCCGCCAAGACCCGGTCGGCCACCGACTCGAAATCGGCCTGGTCTAATAGGGCCATGGTCCGCTGGAACTCATCCGTCAATTGAGCCTTCATCAAGTCAAAGTGATCTGGCCTCCAGATGATTGGACTCCTGATTGGACTCCTTACTACGGCGCAGGTCATACTTGAGTTCATTGAAGGTAGCATAGCCTAACTTACCTGCCCGCACAATGGTCGAAGCAGATAGATGCAGGGCAGACCCAATGGACTTAAGGGTCTGGGCCTCGATATTGTCCTGTTTTCACAAGATAGTCGATGACTTCCTGTTCATAGACCGACAATTCTTCATAGTGAGCCTTTAGGTTAACGAAAAACATGTCATCCCTCCTGATCCCCTAAGGGTTTACATTTCTATTGTACCACAGCTGGGACCAGCCACAAAAATTTAGAGGTAATTTTACCTCTTGGAGTCAATTTTATCTTCCTTGGGAACTTTTAGCACATTTAACTAAAGCGTTTGCTTTTTGCTAGAATAGACTTATCAAATTATGAAGGAGCGACTACAATGAGTCAAAAACAAATTTGTTTATGCCTTTTGAGCAGTTTGGCGATCCTTCCTCTACCTGTTTCGGTCTTGCTAGGGGCCGGGATTATTAAGGGATTGGGACTGCCTTTTTCTAACTCAGATACCTTGAAGATGTTCCCCTGTTCTTCAGAACCAAATCTTCCAATTCATTATGAAATTCTTTATTACTTTAGGGACACAGCCTTCAACCACCTACCTATCATCTTTCGCTGTCGGCGTTGCCGTTGGTTTAGCCAAACGCGAAAAAAAGGTTCTGCTGCCCCTATCTGGGGTACTCGGTTTTTATCGTCTTACACTCCGTCCTCAACTTCCTCCCTAGTCCAAAAGCCATAGCTGTGGACACCAGCAAGTTATCCAGCGCTGAAGCTAAACCAGCCATGGCCAATGCCATGCAGACTAAGGTCATGGGGATTCAAACCCTGGACCTCAGCGTCTTCGGTGGGATTATCGTCGGGGTCGTGGTCTTTCGTTCACCGTTGGGCGGTTAAGAAACAATTACCTGCCCTAATCGGCTTCTTCAGTGGTCCACGTTTCGTACCGATTGTGACCATCGTTGCCATGGCCTTTGTTTCGGTTATCCTCTTCTTCATCTGGCCACCAATCCAACAAGGGATTTTGATTTTGTCCGTCTTCATCCTCAAATCTGGTCCGCTAGATACCTTTCCTCTATGGGCTAGTTGAACGGGCACTCCCACCATTTGGTCTCCACCACGGGCTGAACTGGCCAGTACGTACCACTGAATTAGGTGGGACCTGGACCATCAATGGCGAACGCGTTGTGGGTACTATCAATGCCTACCTAGCGTCCCTTGCAGATCCTAACATCACTTCAATCGACCCATCCATCACCCGTTTCAACGGCGGGAAGTTCGTTTACTTCATGTTTGGTTTATCTGGGGCTGCCTACGCTATGTACAAGACAGCCGATCCTAAGAAACGCAAAGTTGTAGGTTCTTCTGCTCTTCGCAGCTGCTGGTACAGCCTTCAACCGGGATTACCGAACCAATTGAATTTACCTTCCTCTTCGTTGCCCCAATCCTCTATATCGCTCATGCCTTCATGGCTGGGACTGCCTTATTAGTAATGCACCTCTTAGGTGCTGGGGTGGCAACACCAACCGGTCACGGTTTTATTAACTTAATCATCTATGGCGTACTGCAAGGACCTCAAACCCACTGGTGGTTAGTCTTCATCGTCGGCGTACCTTGCTTCATCCTCTACTACTATGTCTTCCGCTTGCTCATCCTTAAATTCAACTTGAAGACACCAGGTCGTGAAGATAGCGATGAAGTCAAACTTTCAAGCAAGAAAGAAGCGCGCGAAAAACTGGGTGTTACCATTAACCAAGTTGGTCAAGACAACAGTAACAATGACTTACACCCTGAAGACCAAGCCCTGCTAAACTCAGGTACTGCCATGAAGACCATTCCTGACAGTCCCGAAGGCATCCATCAACAAGCCCTAGGCTTAATTGCCGCTCACGGTGGCTCCTGACAACATTGAAGAAGTCAACGCCTCGCATCACCCGCCTGCGGATTAATGTCAAAGACAAAGCCCAAGCAGATAAAGACACCATCGTCCACCAACTAGGTGCCCTAGGCTTCGCCGAAAACGATATGCAAATGCAATCAATCTATGGGGCCCACGCCAATGTCTTGAAAATGGAGATCCAAGACATCCTAGGCATGGAGGAATAAGTCATGCGTAACCTCTTTGTAACAGACTTAGATGGTACCTTCGTCAAGGATTCTGTCACGGTCAATGCAGCTGATTTGGCGGCCTACCATACCGCCAAAGAGCTGGGCGACTTCTCCATCGCCACTGGCCGCTCCCTGGCAGAGATCCAGTACATTGTCCAAGGCAATGACCCTCGATGTCACGCATATGATTGGCTTTAACGGCGCGGTGGTGACCCATGCCCAACTCCCTGCCGAGCATCACTACCTGAAGACGTCACGCCCAAGCTGCTGGCTTATTTCAAGGAGCACAAGTTAATCTTTGATGCCCTAGACGGTCAACGTCGCATTGGTAACTTCGACCACGAGCATAAGCAACGGCTCTGAATATGCCTTGATTTGCTTTGCCAGACCCTTTATCCAGCCTTGAAGGTCATCGCCTCTACAAGGTCAATGTTCGCCCAGTGCTGAGACCGCCGACTTCTCACCTAGCTGACCTGCAAGCCAAGTTTCCTCAACTGGCTACCTATAAGTCAGGCTCTACACGGCTGGAAGTAACGGCCCAAGGGGTCTCCAAGGCCTCCGGCTTAGCCATCATCCGGTCTGACTATGACCGCCTGGTAGTCTTTTGGCGACTCAGGCAATGACAGCGACATGTTCGCAGTGGCCGATATTTCCATTGTATGGATCATGCCCAGCTCAGGTTCAGCTCAAGCCACCCATGTGGTTGCTAGCTTTCGCTGACGCCATGGCCCATTTCCAAGCACACTATCTATAAAGCCTCAAGACCCGCCTCACTTCCTTCACTCTGCGGGTATAGATAAAAGGCAGCTAGCCCAGTAAGGGCTAGCTGCCTTTTGTTCTCCCTATCTATCAATCTATCTATTGATAGATAGGGTCTGAAGCCCCATTTTTACGTGCTGATTTAATCACAACTTTTCAACTACTCTCCATAATTCCTGGCCCAACCCAACAAAAAAAGAGGACGGGAATGACTCCCGTCCTCTCTAGCTTATTGTAAATCCAGGGAAACTTCCACTGTCTGCACAGGCACATCATAGTAGGGATCTTCCCGGCGGCCTAGGTAATCCTTGGCTTGTTGTGGGAAGAGGGCATACATGAGTAAATCCTCGTCAGACTTAGCGTAGGCCTTAATTTCTTCCCGCAATTCTGGTAATTGCGGCTCAATCAAGTCAGCAGGTCGTACTGTTACAACTTCTGCGTCCCCAATAATGGTTTGCTTGACTGCTGGATCAATCTTGGCAGGCGCTTGACCATAGTGGCCTAGCACATAATCCTTGATTTCCTTAGGCACCATCTTGTAGCGTTGGCCAGAGATGACGTTCATCACCGCCTGGGTCCCTACCATTTGTGATAATGAGTACCATGTGGATAGCCTCAAGTCAGCCCTGTACTTTTTGGTACTTCAGCAAGTACTTGATCATACTTATCAGCCAAACCTTGTTCGGTTAATTGGCTGAGCTGTTGGATAACATACCGCCAGGCACTTGATAAATCAAAAGTCTTTTGGCCCAGTATCCTTAACCTTAGGATTGAGCACACCTTCAGCCTCGGAACTTGTCGCGGATGCCGTTGAAGTAAAGCTGCTGCGCTTCTACTTCTTTCATATCCACACCTGTCTTGAAGCCTAAGTCTCTAAGGCCAAGACCATCGATTCTGTTGCTGGCTGGCTAGTCCCGCCAGAGAAGGATGACAGGGCTGTGTCGATAATGTCGGCCCCTGCTTCCGCTACCTTGAGGTAGGTCATCTCAGAAATCCCGCTAGTTGCATGGGTGTGGACTTCAAAGGTAAATCTACCTTATCCTTGATACGGCTAACCAATTCATAACCAGCTATGGTAGTTAGAACCCCTGCCATATCCTTTGATACAGATAGAATCTGCCCCTGAATTTAGCTCATGTGTCCTACCAAGTCCACATAGTAGTCTATGGTGTGAACTGGGCTAGTGGTGTAGGAAATAGCTGTTTGGGCTAGCCCCCTGCTTCCTTGGTTGCTTCAATCGAAGTCTGTAGGTTGCGCACATCATTCAAGGCATCGAAGATACGGATAATATCAATCCCATTTTTCAACTGATTTTTGCACGAAGAGCTTGACTCACATCGTCCGCATAGTTACGGTAACCTAGTAGGTTTTGCCCCGCAAGAGCATTTGTAACTTTGGTGTTTTTGACTGCTGCGCGAATTTGACGCAGACGTTCTCATGGATCTTCGTTTAAGAAACGGATGCAAGAGTCAAAGGTCGCACCGCCCCATACTTCCAGGGCATGGAAACCCTGCTTGATCCAGGGTTTTCAGAATTGGCAACATATCTTCCGTCGTCATACGAGTGGCAATTTGGCTTTTGTTGTCCATCCCTGCAAGACTGTTTCAGTGATACGAATTAATTTGCTCATAGTTTATTCCTTTCCCTTAAGGGGATTCTAGTCTGGGCCTCATAGTTAGCGACGGCCTGACTGATATAGGCCTGCATGTCCGCTACTGAGTGTTGGCGTGAGCGTGCACACTGCTTGGCGTCTGCTTGGCAGAGGAAGCACTGGCGTGGGGCCAATCCTAACTGCCGGCGACTGATCGGGCAGGGTATGCCTTCCACCAGTTCCCAGCACATCCAAGTCCAGTAGACGACCCAGGGATGCTGCCCTTCAAAGGCCACTCAAATGCCGCTTGACTAGCTCTGCCTCCTGGCTAACCACCCAATAGGCCTCTAACCCTGTCACGGCCTCCACCAGATCCTGGTAGAGGATCGTCTCTTGAGCCAAATGGTCACCGACGAGCTGGGCCAACTGGTGACCGATTTTGGACAGGCCTTCAGAGTTTTTGACAGGTCCCGGCGTATTGAGGGTCATGGAGACCAAGACGGCCGGCGCATAGGTCTCGAGTAAGTGAGTCTGGCGCTGGCTCGCGCTCGCGGGCTGATAGAACCTGGCCCAACTGGACTTCAGGCCCATCAAAGAGTCCCTTAGACATTGCGCACCACGTCGATGACGCTACCGTCACGATATTCGATGACCGCTATGACCTTGTCCCCGTATTGAATCGGTTCTGGGTTGCCCACAATGCTGTAGGCTTTTTTCTTTGAGTTCTTGGATGGTGTATTGAGGCACCTTGAGAGACTTTGAAGTGTTCGACTAAGTCTGACGGTTAGGGTTAACCGCAATCCCAATCTCAGTGACCACCACATCCACGCTAGTCCCTGGTGTTACAACCGTGTTAACAGAGTCTACGAATGTTGGAATGCGGCCACGTACCAATGGCGAAATTACCATAGACATCTTAGAAGCTAAAGGCTCGTATCACAGTGACCACCAGAAGCACCACGGATAACCCCGTCAGAACCGGTCATGACATTGACGTTGAAGTCAGTATCAACTTCCCAAGGCAGACAAGATGGCGACATCCAAACGGTTAACCATGGCCCCTTTTGGACAATGGGTTAGCGTACATGCTAGCGTCGATTTCATAGTGGTCCGCATTACGACCTAAGGATACTGCAGATGGGTGGTCAAAGTCTTGTACGTCGATGACCTTCTCAACGAGGCCTTCTTCTAAGAGTTCAACCATGGCATTGGTAATCCCACCCAGCACGAAGCTGGCCTTAATGCCGTCTTTAATCATTTGTTCGCGGATAAAGCGGGTTGCAGCTAGCGAAGCACCACCCTGTACCTGTTTGAAGGAGAAGCCTTCCTTATAGTAAGGAGAACCTGTGATTACCTTCGAAGCATATTCTGCAATCAAGAGCTCTTTAGGGTTCTTAGTGAAGCGAGTTGCCCCCTTGGCAATCCCTTGAGGATCCCCAATGGCATCTACTACGACCACATAGTCCACGTCTGTTTGTGGAATGGAAATTGGGGTGTTTGGATATGGTACCAAGGAGTCAGTGATGACCACCACTTGGTCAGCATATTTAGCATCAATCATGGCATAACCTAGGGAGCCACAAGTCGCTTTCCCTTTGGTCCCGTTGACGTTCCCATATTCACTCAGAACTTGGGGCACCTAAGAAGGCTACGTCAATGTGAATGTCGCCTCGCCGTAATGGCACGGGCACGTCCCCGTGGGAACGAATCACTACTGGATTCTCCATATACCGGAAGAAATGGCAGCCCTCAACTTGTCACGCAGACCACTAGAGGTAATGTTGTATGACCCCCATTTTTGATGTGTCTGATGAGGGGTTCATGTACGTTGGCAATTGAAGAAGGTGCGATGGAGAGATTTTTGATCCCCATTTTGGCAATTTCTTCCATGACCATGTTGATGACATAGTCCCCTTCACGGAAATGGTGGTGGAAGGAAATGGTCATGCCGTCTTTGAGGCCGGTCTTTTTCAATGGCTTCGCGAAGGCTACCCAAGAGTTTTTCTTGGCGTGGTTCAACGGGCTTTACCTTACGGCTTGAAGCTTCATAAGGCTTAATCCGTGCCAGCTCTCCTTCATAGACGCCGTATTGATCGGCGATTGCTTGTGGAATTTCACGTCCTGCTTTGTTGACTACCATCTTAAATTTCCTCCTCGCTAATGAGTCCCGCTGCTTTGGCTAGGGCAATGACCCGCTCAGCGCGTTCCACGATTGGCTTGTCGACCATTTTCCCTTTGACTGAGATGACGCCAGAGCCTTTAGCTCAGCTTCACGAATCGCCCAGATAATTTCTTAGATTGTTGGATTTCCTTCTCAGTTGGGGCATACTTCATTAACCACTGGAATTTGGCGTGGGTTGATGACCGATTTACCATCGAAACCCAACTGCTTGATGCGGGTGACTCTCACGGAAGCCGTCCATGCTGTCTACGTTAGAGCAGACGGTGTCGATTGCGGCGATCCCTGCGGCACGCGCTGCATGTAAAAATCATGCTACGTGCAAAGAAGAGTTCTGGCCATCAGGGTAACGGCGAGTCTTCATGTTGGTCACATAGTCTTCCGCCCCTAAGGCAATCCCAATCAGACGGTCAGATGCCTTAGCAATCTCACGTACATTTAGTACTCTTCAGCTGATTCGATGGCGGCCATCATCTTAGTGCGACCAAGAGGAATATTATTTTCCCTGCTCGACACGGGTAATAATAGCATCGACATCCACGATATCTTGGGCGTTTTTGGTCTTAGGCAAACGTACCACGTCAACCCCAGCTAAGACTACCGCTCGATATCTAGGGCAATCGGTAGTGTCCAGCCTGTTAATCCGCACAACGGTTTCTGACATTGCCGTAGTCAAAGGTTTTGAGGGCGAAGCACCAAGGTGCGGCAGAGTCTTTTTCCTGAGGGAGACTGCATCTCTAGGTCAAACATAATAGAGTCAGCCCTCATAGTGGTGCGTCGCGCAACATGGCAGCATTAGCACTAGGACAAACATCATTGTTCTCTTTCCAAGCGTTCCATGAGTCAATCTTCCAGTTGTATTCTGATAAGTCAGCAGCACGGTGGGGCCACCGTAATGGTCCGCTTGATGGTAGCAATCTGGCGTCACCCTTTAGTCAACTGCTACTACTTGAGCTGATTGAATGCCCAGGCGGGTCAAGGTGTCTCTAATGACAATGATCGAATTTGCGCCCCAAATTGTTTTTCGACCGAACTTTCTAATTGAATGTCAATGCGTCCAGCATCACTC
>BNJU01005657.1_pt1 | contig 54834 bp, 76 predicted proteins | sample 8539281 | NCBI WGS metagenome assembly BNJU01 (sample SAMD00202456, study PRJDB9452) | human saliva metagenome | isolation source: human saliva | place: Japan
GCTCCGGGATCAGAGAGGAGGTAGTACTCCTGTTCCGTCTTCCGTCGGTCCTCTGACCGGTGCCGTGAGCCTCACCGTTCACACCCGTGGGAGGATCGGTTGCCGAGCGCTCCATGCTCTCCAGGGAGTGCGTCGATGCGCGCTCATCTGCAACAGAGGGATCCTCAAGGGGTAACCGGGTGGCAGACGCCGTCGTCAGGTGAAACACACCCAGTCGACACGTCAGATCTCAGCGCAGGTCCTCGGCCCTGGCGACAGACCGCGCCACGCAGATGCGCGCGCGTCGTCGCAGGCGGTGTCCACCGCACGTCGGCGAGGCTCGTCGTCAACGAATCGGCGCAGGAGACCGGCGTCCTCCGGGCGTTGGCGCAGCCCTGACCGGGAGAGACGTCGTGATAGCCAGGGCCAGGGCGGGTCACCGCGGATCGGTCAGATCGGTGTCGTGCCGCTGGCGGTAGCGGGTCAGCAGCCGCTGTGACCGCCCAGTCCAGGCTCCGTCGCCACGAGTCTCGGGCTGCTGCAGGCGCAGGGCCTGGAGTCCCCGTTCCCAGAGTTCAGTGCGGCTTTCGTGCGAGCAGTGACCTCGATGTCCCTGCGCAACGTGGTTGCGGAGACGTCGAGTGCTCGGCCTGCATCTCCAACGGCGTGATGGTCCGCCCGTCAGACGCGTTCCAGGGCACCCCTCCAGTCATGTCGTGGCAGGGTGTCGCGAATGGCCCTCATGGGGTCGGCCAGGGCCAGGTCGCTCGAGGTCTCCCCGTGCTCCAGGTGGTCAGGAGCAGGTCCATAGCCGCCACCTTGAGCAGGGTGGATCCCTGAGCGATGTTGAGTCCCCGACGATGACGTGCATGCGCCGGTAGCGCTCGGCATCGGCGATGCGGTTCGTCCCGGGTGTTGATCAGTGGCCTGGCCCGGGTCGTGGCTGAGAGACGGCGTCCCACATCTGGTCGGCCCGCTGGGAAGACGTAGCCCCTGAGCCCGTCGGCGGCGGGGCCGAGCGTCCCCGCCTGCGGTGATATGGCCGGCACCGACGAGGATCTGCCGGGTCACCAGGTGGGGGTACGAGGTGCGGGCGTCGTTCCAGAAGTCTCACGACGCCGCACGAGGTAGTTCTCGTGGCACCCGAAGCCGTTGTCCTCAGCGTCGCGGTTGTTCTTCAGCAGGTGGATCCGCCCGGGGACACCCTGAGGCTGCCAGGTGCGCATTGGCCTGCTCGACGAGATCGGCCATGACCAGGCTCACCGGCGCGGTCCTGAGCGAGCACGTCCTCGAGGCGGTCGCACTCGGCGGTGGCGAACTCGGGGTGGGAGCCCACGTCCAGGTAGAGGCGAGCGCCCCGCGGTGAAGACGTTCGAGGCGAGGCGCTGGACCACGGGTTCGAAGAGCTCACGGGCAGCGTGGTCGGCGTCCATGGGAGGAGGGCCGTCGGTGGTGGGGCGCAGGTGATGCCGTACTCGGTCTCCACCCCGATGATGCGCCGCGCCAGGGGCCGTGAGCCGCTCATGCTCACTGGCCGCCCTTCTGAACGAAGCCCTGGACGAAGGCCGCGGCATTGGTCTCGATGACCGAGTCGATCTCATCGAGGATGCTGTCAACGTCACTGGCCTGCTGCAGCCGACGCGGATGTGCCGGTCGCTGATGGCTGCTCGGTGTCGGCTGCGAGTGGTCTCGACGCCGGTGCGACGGACCTGCCCATGGGACTGACTGGCGTGCTGCGGCGTCATGTGTTGCTCCTTCACTCGTCCTGCTCAGCTGCGCACCGCTGGTGAGCGCACTGTGAGGCTCAGTGTCTCTCAGGGATCTGCCCGGCGACCAATTTCCTCCAGGATGGTCGCCGTCTCATCAGAGCCGACGACCACGTCGTCGGGCGAGCGCGCAGACGCGCCAGCGCAGGGGGCACCCGGGACGTCGAGGACAGGCAGGGTCCAGGAGGCCCCCACGACCTGCCGGTGACGGCGGATGGCGGTTCCCGCGGATAGTGGCGCGCGTGCCCTCGGGGGCGTGTCGGCCGCGTTTCTGGATCTCCGCGTCGGTGACCAGCCGGTGGATCCTGCCGGCGGCGTCGAGCTTGTCGACGACGGATCGTCCCGGACGCAGGTCGGCCCACTGGATGTCGAGGCGGCCAGGCGAGGGATCGTCCCAGCGGTTCCCGACCTGCGGCGCAGTCCCTCGCAGAGCTCGTGCGGCGACCCATTCCACCATCTGGGCAGCAGGGGACCCGGATCCGTCATGGCGCCACTGCTCCAGGGCGTCGAGGGACCTGCCTCCACAGAGCCAGGGGCGCGATGGGCCTGGGCGTCCTCCACACGGGTGACGGCGGGCTGACGGCGTCGAGGAAGGCGCGTTGAATCACCAGGGCGGTCATGGCCCCGGCCCTGGTGTTCGCAGCTCGTGAGACAGGGAGTGGGGTCGTGGGAGAGGCCCAGTGCTCCTCGACAGGGATCGCCGATGATGGCCAGGTCCCTGACGCGGGTCCAGAGCCTCCTGAACGGGCCGGAGCCCTCGGCGTACGCCTGCTCCAGGAACCACAGAAGCAGGGTCGGTGGTGGCGACCTTGAGGGTAGATAGAACGTCGAAGCGGTTGGCGTCGCCGTTGATGACGTGAAGCCGGCGCCAGCGCGCATTGTCGGCGTGCGGTTCGTCGCGGGTGTTGATGATGGGGCGGTTGAACGTGGTCTGCAGGCCGATCTCGGACTCGACGTAGTCAGCGCGCTGACTGATCTGGAATCCGGGGCGCTCACTGCGCTGCCCGATGCCCGACCCGGCCGGCACCGGCGATGACGAGGCCTGGTGACGAGAAGGGGTCAGGACCGCGGCCAGCTCCTCGAAGGGCACGTCGCGCGCACGAGGTAGTTCTCGTGGGAGCCGTAGGCCGCACCCTTGCCATCCACGTTGTTCTTGTACAGGACGATCTCCGCGGTGTCCCATCCCGATCGCCCTCGTCACCCAGGGCCGTCATGGCGCGCCGGGCGACCACCTCACCGGCGCGGTCCCAGATCAGGGCGTCGTGGGGGTGAGGACCTCGGGTGAGGAGTACTCGGGGTGGGCGTGGTCGACGTAGAAGCGGGCGCCGTTGACCAGGACCGCAGTCGTGGCCCGGGGCAGGGCTGCCTCGGCGGCACTGGGGCAGGCGCGACGCCCAGGGGCCGGCGGAGGGTCGGCCGTCTCCCGCATCGGCCGACGTGCATCGCCCGAGGGCGCCGGACGCGCAGGGGTCGTCGGTGAGCTGGCTGGGGTGGGCGACGGAGCGCTGAAGCCTGCCGCCGCGCAGGTCGGCCAGGGGATCCTCTCCCTCGTAGTCCCACCGCACGGTGGGCACGCGCAGCCTGCGCAGTAGGCCTCCACCACCCGGGTGGACAGGACCACGGGGTTGGCGTAGGGCGTCGCCCGGGCGCAGGACCCCGAACTCGGTCTCCAGGCCGACGGGTCGCGTCACCGGACCGGGCTGAAAGCCGACATCGTTCATGTGCTCTCCTTGCCGAGCCTGCGCACGCTGAGGATCTGCGAGTGCGGGTGCCGATGAGCCGGGCCCAGCCCTCAGGGGTGGTGGCGCCAGTGATCTCCTCGTTCTGCCGTGCCTCGGTCTCGACGGCCCGAGCGGAGCCTGGCTGCGCTCAGACCCGCCCTGTCCCCGGCGAGCTCGTCCTTGATGGAGGCGGTCTTGGCGCGGGAGACGATGGCGGCCAGCATGGCGCCGCTGGTCAGGTCGGCCAGGTGAAGGACGCGGGTGGAGGTGCCACCGGCCGCGTGCGCCTCGGTGATCTCCAGGACGGCGGTGGCCTCGTTGCGGGCGTAAAGGGCATCGATGACGACGCGTCGCAGCGAGGGACGGCGGTGGCCTCGCGGTCTCCCCGTGGGCCGCGAGCTCGGCCCGGGGCCAGGGGCAGGTCGGCGGTGAGGTGCCGGGCGAGGATCTCCTCGGCGCCCGCTCGCATCAGGCCGGTTGATGCGGATCTTCACGTCCAGGCGCCCGGGGCGCAGGATGGCAGGGGTCGATCATGTCCTCACGGTTGGAGGCGCCGATGATGACGACGTTGCGCAGGGACTCCACGCCGTCGATCTCCGCCAGGACCTGCGGGCACGATCATGGTCTCGACGTCGGAGGACACGCCGGTGCCGCGGGTGCGGAAGAGGGCCTCCATCTCGTCGAAGAAGATGACCACCGGCCGGTCCTCCGCGGCGGCCTTGCGGGCCTGGTCGAAGATGGCGCGGATCTGCCGCTCGGTCTCACCGACGAACTTGCTCAGCAGCTCGGGGCCCTTGATGTTGAGGAACGCGGGCGGGCGTCCCTGTGATGCCGCGAGGCGCTGGGCAGAATCAGCCAGGAGGTGGCCACGGCCTTGGCGATGAGGGTCTTGCCGCAGCCGGGTGGGCCGTAGAGCAGCAGTCCCTTGGGGCGCGCAGGCCGTAGGCGTGGAAGAGCTCGCGGGTGGGTGAAGGGCGGCTCGAGGGCGTCTCGGATCTGCTCGATCTGCGGCCCCAGGCCTCCGATGTCCGACCAGGAGACGTCGGGCGTCTCGGCCACGACGAGCTGCTCGACGCTGGTGCGCTCGATGAGAGCCGTGGCGACGTCGGCGCGCAGGTCGGCGGCCAGGGTGTCTCCGGGTTTGAGCCCCTCTCCGGTCCCGGCGATGCGGCCAAGCGCGGAGGACAGGGTGAGGACCCGGGTGCCTCCTGCGCCGGTGGTCACCAGGACGCGGGCGTCATCAAGCCTCTCCTCGAGGGTGACGGCCTCACCGGTGCGGGGCTCGTGGAGGGTGGCGACGACGAGCATCTGGTCGTTGACAGCCACGAGCCGCCCGACCTGCAGCTCGGTGTCATCGACGCCGGGGTGGACGATGCAGGAGCATCTGTCGGCCGAAAGGCTCACGGCGACCTCGCGGGCTGGGTGGCGTCGGCGGCATCGACGGCATCGACGGTCGTCTGCGGCGTCCCCTCGTGCGGGGCGGGCCGGTGAGCAGTCCCAGGGTGACCGGGGGTGAGTGACGGCATCGAGCTGTTGGCCCGAGCTCCGTGATGCGCTCGCGGGCGGTGCCCAGCGCCGTGACGAGGCGCTCGTTCTTGGCCGCCAGGCTGACGGCCTGGGCGCGGGCCTCACGCAGCTGGTGGCTGATGAAGTCCGCGGCAGGCATCCCCAGCGGCTGGGGCGTGCCGGCGCCGGCGGCAGACGTCTCAGGCATGATGAGCGCCGTCCCGGCTGTCATCCGCGCTCCCGCTGAGAACGGATGTGGCGTCGGTGGGCTGCTTGGCCCGGCAGTCACGCAGAACACGGCGGACCTTCTTGTCAGTGCTGGTGCGCTCCCTTGACGTCGTCGGGGCAGCCAGTAGCCGCCCTCGTCGTAGGCGCCGCGGGCGGGCGGGCGCTTGCGGGTCAGGGGCCGGGAGCCTGCGGCCCGGGCGACGGGCGGTCAGCAGGAAAGCCGGTGTGCGCCACCATGCGGTGGTCGGGGCGCACGGCGAGTCCGTCGACGTTCCAGGTGCGCACCATGGACTCCCAGGACTCGGGGTCGGTGAACAGCCCGCTGTGGCGCAGGGCCTCCACGGTGCGGGAGAGCTGGGTGACGGTGGCCACGTAGGCCAGGAAGAGTCCGCCCGGGGCCAGGGCTTGGGAGGCGGCCTCGACGTTCTCCCAGGGGGCGAGCATGTCCAGGACCACCCGGTCGATGCTGCCGGGTTCCACCCGGGCGGCGACGACGTCGGCGAAGTCCCCGGTGCGCAGCTCCCAGGCGGGATGGTGTCGGCCGAACCAGGCGTCGACGTTGGAGGCGGCGATACGGGCGAAGTCCTCACGGCGCTCGATGGACAGCAGGTGGCCGCTCTCCCCGATGGCGGAGAGCAGGTTCATGGTGAGGGCCCCGGAGCCGACACCGGCCTCCAGGACGCGGGCGCCGGGGAAGATGTCCCCCAGCGCGATGACCTGACCGGAGTCCTTGGGGTAGACCACCTGGGCGCCACGGGGCATGGAGAGCACGTAGTCGGCCAGGAGCGGGCGCAGCAGGAGCAGCTCGTGGCCGGTGTCGGTCTCGATGACGCTGCCCTCGTCCATGCCGACGACGTCTCGGTGGTGGAAGGAACCGCGCACGGACTGGAAGTAGCCGTGGGGTCGAGCAGAAAGGTGTTCTTGCGGCCCTTGGTGTCGGTGACCTGGATGCGTTCGCCGTAACGGAAGGGGCCCCGGCGACCGGCCTGCCCCAGGATCTCCTGGGGGGCGGGGCGCTGGGAGGACTCCGTGGGTGAGTTCACCGTGTGCTCAGTCTGCTCGCTCATCAGGGCGAGTGTAGGACCGGTGCGCGGCCTCAGTGCGTCACCACGACACTCGCCTCAGAGGTGTACGGGAGGAAAGTGAGCGTCTCTTGGAGATAGAGCTCAATCGACTCGGCATCGTGTGAGAGATATCCGATGGACAGGTCCTGGCCGAGGTGCAGCTCATAGTCGCCGCCCCGCGTACTCAGCAGGACAGCTCCCTGGATGGCAGGGAGCCCATGGGACCTCGCCATCCAGGAGACGATCGATGTGCTTGCGAGATCGGGGTATCCGTCATCAGTGGTCTCGGCAGACGGCGGTCCACAGTCTCGGCGGAGAGCAGGGAGGGCGTAGGGGCCTTCGACTCCGGCGAGGCGGAGCTCCTTGAGGCAGCGGCAACGGCGTCAGGAAGGTCCTTCGGCTGTGGGAGCGATACGACGGGGTTGGAGCTTGAGGGAACCAGTCCCTCAATGCCCGCGCTCGCCAGCCCGTCAAAGACAATGCCGTCCTCGGCTCTGGCGATCTGAGCAACAGCGTCCTTCACGGGTTGCCAGTCGGAGTCCTGGGCTCCCCGGTCGACGGCGTCGACGGCCTCGCGGCTGACCCGGAAGGGAACCCTCAGCTCGACGATCTGGCGGACCTGACGCTGGTTGGCCTGGACGCCTTCGAAGGGGTGTCCACACGTACCTGGTGACCGGTGCGTACGGCCGCGAGTTCCTCTCCGTCGGGTCCGACCACGTCGACGACGCGGCGTCCGGCGATCCAGCGGATGAAGGTGCGTCGCGCCTCTTGATCGATCTCACTCCAGGCGACCTCGGAGATGGGGGCGAGCTGTCGATGCAGATTGTTCATACTCGGCCTTTCAGGTTTCCGATCCCAAGGGATCCGTCGGACGGTGCGGCAGTGGGACCCGCACCATTGCTGTGGTCATCTGGTGTCTGGTCGCGCGGCGCCTCAGACGATGCGTTGAACCCTAGGTCCTCGGCGGCGCTCAGCTCAGTGGCGGGCTGGGTCGGGTCCTGCGGTCCCCTGCCTCAGGTCGGACAGAAGGCGTGCGCGTGCTGGTCGGCGTCGTCGAGAAGGCGGCCGGCGGAGCGAAGAAGAGGCATCCCGTCAGAGGGCGTGGAGAAAGTCGAGGATACGGTCGTGGTTGCCCTCAGGCTCCCCAGGAACATACGCCCGGAGCATGAGCTCCGGTGACGCGTGGGTCTGCTGCGTAGCTCATGAAGAACGTGCCCTGCTCCCAGAGGCCTCACCGAAGGCGAGATTGTCACGCACGATCTGGAGCTCGTTGCCCTCGGCGTCCTCAATGGTGTTCATGGTGACGTGGCTGTTGGTGGGCTGCTCATCATCAGAGAGCTGGGTGTCATCGAGCTTGGTGCGACCGATGACGCGTTCCTGCTCCTCGACGCTCAACGAGTCCCCAGGCGCTGAGGTTGTGGATGTACTTCTGCTCGATGATGTAGCTGCCGCCCGCCCAGGCGCCCTTCGTCGACGAGCGCCGCTGCAGCGCCGCTTGCCCCCGCGGACTCTCGGTACCGTCGACGAAGCCCAGAGGGTCCCGATTGTCGAGGTAGCGGAAGGCATGGACCTCATCGTAGGTGTCTGACCACGGGGCCCAGTCGGCGCATGATCTGGCGAACCAGCTCGAAGCACATGTCGAGTGTTGAGGCGCGCAGGTGGAAGAACAGGTCCCCTGGCGTCGACGGGGCACTGTGCTTCCCTCCCTGAAGTGCCACGAAATCGTGCAGATACTCAGGTCGAGGCACATCGAAGAGGCGATCCCACATGCCTGCCCCGATGCCGACGACGCAGCTGAGCATCGTCTCGGGATAGCGGAAACCAACGGCCCGGGTCAGCCCGGACACATCCGTCAGCAGATCGATGACCGAGGACTCGCCCCTGCTCCGTACGGTCACGGTGAGGAAGATCGATGCCTTGGCCGGCGAAGCCAGGATCTCCTGAGAAAGGTCCTGAGAGTTGACGTCGCTCATTGGTCTCACCTTAGAAGATGACACTGATACGGATGCCCGGAAGCATTTGATCCGATTCGAAGGCTATCATTCGCAGTGCGTTCGGGCTCGATGAGCGTGATGATCTGTCACCTGGTCGGGCGGCTTGGTCGTCGTCGGTCGCTCGCTGAGTGCCTCTCAGCGCGCGCCGGTGGGGCACCGCGCCGGCCAGGTGCCCCGCATCCACGAGCACCAGCCAGCGTGAGACCTCCCGGGCCCGTTTCATGGCGTCAGCGGCCGCCTGACCGTTCAGGTCAGTCGTCACCGCTGCGGGCGGCAGCACCGTGCAGACCTGCCTTGCAGTCACTCCGGCCACGGGGGCCGGGCCTGCTGCGTCCGACAGTCCGAGCTCCTTGAGGGAGGCCTCGTCGACCGTGCCGATGAGCTCGGACCCGTCAGCCACGAGGGCGAGTGCGGCTCCCTGCCCCAGCGCTTCACGAACCTGGGACACGGGCGTGTCGGGGGCGACGACGCGTACGGGGCGGGCCAGCTCGCGCAGGTCCAGCTTCGAGGCGGCCCGGGCGCCTGCCCCGAGCTCGAGGACCTGCCAGCTGGAGGCCACGATCGATCCCAGCTCACCATGAGGACCAGGGCCAGGTTGAAGGCGTCGGGCCGGTGGCCGTACAGCACGAGTGGACGCAGGATCCACCACCACAGGACACCGCCGACCACCGTGAGTCCACCCCAGCCGGCTGCCTTGAGACCGAGCCTGCGGTTGCCGGTCACCTGGACCACGAGCGCTGCCAGGGCATAGCCGCCGTCGAGGGGAAGACCCGGCAGGGCGTTGAAGATGGCCAGGGCCAGGTTGACCAGGGTCACGGCCCACACCGTGAAGGCCACGGGGACCGACAGACGGACGGATTCCTGCATCAGGGTTCCGATCAGCCACAGGAGCAGGTTGGTGGCCGGTCCCGACAGGGAGGTGACCAGGTCCTTCCAGGCGTTCCAGTCGCGTGCCGGTCCGAAGGACGTGCGTCCGCCCCACAGGTAGAGCTCGTAACGGGTGGGGCGCCTGCCCATGAGAGTGCCGGACAGCCCGTGGGCCAGCTCATGCAGCAGGACCGATGCCGCAACGCCCAGCACCGTGGAGACCACCACCAGCAGCACCGTTGTGGTCCCGAAGGCACCCAGGGCCGAGGAGACCAGCGGGTACCAGCTGCCGGCGACGAGCAGGCCGAGCAGGAAGGAGGTCGGCGAGATGACGACGGGGGCACCGCCGATGCGGGCGATGACCCACTCGCCATTCGATGTGGAGGCAGGCATGGGCGCGAGCCTAACGCCGTCGGAAGCCGGTTGCCGCATTCACTCGGGGGCCACAGCCGCAGATGTCCGTGCCCGCGGGCCCGGCCTGTGGAGGAAGGCTCGTCTCCCCCGGACAGATCCGACACCGCGTCACCTCCTCGCGGTAGCGTCGTGCCCATGTCCCCTGAGCCGCACACCGTCTCCAGCCCATCACCTCAGGCCGGCGTCAGGCCCACCGGTCCGGGCGCCAGTGGCAGTCCGGGAGGAGGGTCCGGCGGCGGACGCCGAGCAGCCCTGTCCCCCTCCCGGGCCAAAGACTTCATGCAGTGCCCGCTCATGTTTCCGTCTGCGCACGGTCGACCGCCTCCCCGAGCCCGGATCACTGGCCACCCACAAGGGCACCGTGGTTCACGGCGTGCTGGAACGTCTCTACGATCTTCCGGCCTCAGATCGCCTCCCTGAGGCGGCGCTTGACCTCCTGCCCGGCCAGTGGGCCTCCCACCGGGAGAAGAACCCGGAGGTCATGGACCTGTTCGAGGACACCAGCCGGGTGGAGACCTGGCTGGAGGAGGCCCGCGGACTCATCCGCACCTACTTCACCCTGGAGAACCCCCAGCGCCTGGAACCGGCCGAGCGCGAGCTCTTCGTCCAGACCGAGACCGGTGACGGCCTGCTCCTGCGGGGCTTCGTGGACCGTCTGGACGTGGCACCTGACGGCGCCATGCGAGTGGTCGACTACAAGACCGGCCGCAGTCCCGGCACGCGTTTCATGGAGGACGCGCTGTTCCAGATGCGCTTCTACGCGCTGGTCCTGTGGCGCCTGCGCGGGCGGGCGCCGGCCCGTCTCCAGCTGGTCTATCTCAAGGACGGACGGGTCCTGACTCACGATCCTCGCCTGCCCGAGCTGGAGCGGACCGAGACGCGCCTGATGCACCTGTGGGATGAGGTCGAGGACTGCGCTCGCACCGGCTCCTTCCGCCCCCGCCGCTCCCGGCTGTGCGACTGGTGCGCCTTCCAGGCCCAGTGCCCGCTCTTCGGTGGCACCACGCCGCAGGTGCCCGACGACGGGATCGCCCGTCTCCTGAGTGCCCGCCGCGCTGCTGCCTGATCTCAGCCACTGTTCCGGAATTGCCATGGCGAGAAGCCATCGGTTACAGTCCGTGACGGTTGACAACCGTCACCACGGACTTCCCAGTTCCCCACGGAGAAGCACATGAACGTCGTCCAGGCCCACACAGCCCGCACCGCCTCGCGCGGAGCCGGTATGTGTATGCGCTGCCTGGTTCGGGCGTTCTGAGGCGGTCTCAGACAGATCGTTCTCCCCGGCTCCCGGCGCTCCTGAGACGGCGCCTCATCAGCCACGTCCAGCCAGGCCTCCACCTCACTCCCCCCACCGGATGACGTGGCCTGTCTCTGTCTTTCCTCACCCGTGCCGCGTCACCGGTCCCCGACGCAGGCTGCTTGCGCCTGAAAGCAGTAGCCGGACAAGGACCACACCGTGCCGTCACCCGCCATTCTCACTGGGCTCGTCGTTGGAGCCGTCCTCGGTTTCATCCTCCAACGAGGCCGTTTCTGCATCACCGGAGCCTTCCGCGACCTGTGGGTCTCCCGCTCCTGGCGCTGGTTCACAGCCTTCCTGCTGGCCATCGCCGTTCAGGCGGTCGGAGTCGTCGTCCTGACCGGAGCGGGCTCCATCACCCCCGAGATCCCCAAGCTGTCAGTAGTCGCCACCGTTGTCGGTTCCTTCCTCTTCGGAGTCGGGATCGTCCTGGCCGGAGGCTGCGCCACCGGGACCTACTACCGCGCCGGAGAGGGCCTGGTCGGCTCCTGGTTCGCGCTCGTGGCCTATGCCACCACCGCGGCCGCGTCGAAGACGGGACTCCTGTCAGGGGTGACGACCTGGGTCAAAGGGCTGTGGGTCACCGACCTCACCACCATCCCGGCCACCATCGGTCTGCCGAGCTGGGGCGGCGTCGTCATCCTGGCAGGCATCACCGGGGTCATCGTGCACCGCTTCGTCGTCCTGGAGCGTAGCCGTCCCACTCAGATCCAGCTTCCCGCACAGCGCACGGGACTGGCTCACCTGCTGCTGGAGAAGCAGTGGAACCCTCTGGTCACCGGTTTCCTCGTGGGCGTCGTCGCCGTCATTGCCTGGCCCACGTCCTGGGCCTCGGGGCGCCCGGACGGGCTCGGGATCACGACACCGTCGTCGAACCTGGTGAACCTCATCGTCACCGGTGACGCCAAGCGGCTCGACTGGGGCGTGCTCCTGGTCCTGGGTATTCTGCTCGGCTCCTACGTCGCAGCCAAGGCCTCCGGCGAGTTCCGGGTTCGGGTGCCCAGCGCCCAGGTCATCCAGCGCTCTATTGCCGGGGGCGTCCTCATGGGGATCGGCGCCGTCTGGGCCGGTGGCTGCTCCATCGGCAATGCCCTGGTGCAGACCTCGCTCCTGTCATGGCAGGGCTGGATCGCGCTCGTCTTCCAGGTGCTGGGGGTCGGGAGCGGCCGCCTGGTTCCTGCTCATCCGTCCCCCGGCAGCGTCGTCGCGCCGAACGCGCCGCCTCGCGTGTGCCCGCCACCGTATGAGGTCACATCAGCACTTCCGTAACCATCTCATTCACCCCTAACCGCCTCCGCATTCTCATCACATCGCATCAAGGAGAGACTCATGCGCACTGTTCTGGAAACCACCGGCCAAGTGTGCCCCTTCCCCGTCATCGAGGCCGAAGAGGCCATGGAGGAGCTCAGTGCCGGTGACGAGCTCGTCATCGGTTTCGACTGCACCCAGGGGACCCAGACGCTGCCCGCCTGGGCCGCCGACAACGGCTACACCGTCACCGAGTTCGAACGCACCGGCGACGCGGCCTGGAGCATCACCGTGCGCAAGTAGGCCGAGCCGCTACGGTTAAGCCTATGGAGCACAGGAGACTCGGCCAGACCGGCCTGCGAGTGTCCTCCGTGGGCCTGGGCACGATGACCTGGGGCCGGGACACCGATGAGCTCGAGGCCAAGGAACAGCTCGACGTCTTCCTCGACGCCGGAGGCACCCTCGTGGACACAGCCGCCTCCTACGGCGAGGGCGTCAGCGAGGAGGTGATCGGTGCGCTCCTGCGCGAGCACGTGGATCGGCAGGACCTCGTCCTGGTCTCCAAGGCCGGGGTGCGTACCTGGCGCACCGGGGAGCGGTCCTCGGTGGCCGACGCCTCACGCGGCTCGCTGCTGGACACCCTCGACACCAGTCTGGCCCGGCTGGGCACCGACCACCTGGACCTCCTGCTGGTCCAGGTGCCGGATCCCAGCACCTCCCTGGAGGAGACGGCCCACGCTCTGAGCCTGGCAGTCTCCTCCGGACGCACCCGGTACGTGGGCATCGCCAACCACCCGACCTGGGCATCGGTGCGCATGCATGACCTGCTCAGTGAGTGCGGCCGGGGTTCGGGACTGGCGGCCGTCGAGGTGGAGCACTCGCTGCTCTCCCGGGGCATCGAGCGCGAGCTCCGGCCCGCCTCGCAGGCCCTGGGCTTCGGCATCCTGGGGTACGCACCCCTGGGCAGGGGCGTGCTCACCGGCAAGTACCGGGCGACGATCCCACCGGACTCACGGGCAGCTTCACCTCACCTGCGCTCCTACGTGATCCCCCTACCTGGGTGACGTGCACCGGGGTGTGGTCGAGGCCGTGGCCACTGCCGCCTCGGGCCTGGACCGTAAGCCGGCCGAGGTCGCGCTCGCCTGGGCCCGCGACGCCCCCGGCATCGCCTCAACCATTGTGGGGGCCCGTACTCCGGCTCAGCTCCAGGGAGTCCTGGCGGCCGACGACCTGGAGCTTCCGGTCCAGATCCGACACGCCCTGGACGAGGTCACCTCCCTGCAGCTCGGCTACCCCGAGCGCTTCTGAGCACAGAGAAGTGCGGGGTCCGCACACCTGGCGCGGACCCCGCACTGGACGATGGACAATCGACGGACCTCAGTCAGTCCTCATCGTCATAGTCCTCGTCATCATCGCTGTCATCGTCGTAGTCGTCGTCATCCTCGTCGTACTCACCGTCGTCGTCATAGTCGTCATCATCATCCTCCTCGTCGCCGTCGGAGTCGAAGGCCTCGAAGGGGAGCTCGATGCCGTAAGCGGTGAACAGCGAGTCGTCATAGGTGAAGAAGGCGTCCTGGAGGGCGTTCTCGGCCGCGACCACGGCCGGGGAGAGCTCATCACCAGTCGCGGCAGCGTCCAGGTGCGCCTCGAAGGCGGCAATGAGTCGGTTGAGCGCGGACCGCGGATCGTTCGTCATGCAGGACACACTACCGGCTATCCCTCGCACAGCGCACAGGTAAACGGCGTTGCCGGGCCGCGTCGCGCGCGATCACGCCTCCGGATCGACTCCCAGCTCCTGACGGATGAAGCCCAGGAAGAGGTCCTCTCCTTTGATCTTGCTGGTCTCCTCGGGGCCGACGACGACGCGCACACCGTCACGCAGGATCTGGGAGGCGCCGCCGTCGGGCCCCAGGGGCAGGATGATCCGTTCGGCTCCGGGCGTGTAGGTCGCGGAGGGCTCCCGACCCGCGATGATGTCGGCGATATTGCTGGCGACGACTCGAGCGTGGGCCCGAGCGGCGTCGGCGCGCTTGGACTCGCGCACGTCGGTGATGTCGCCAATGGCCCAGACACCGGGGTGGTCCACCACTCGCAGGTACTCATCGACACGGATCGTGCCGTCGTAGTGGCGCACCTCGTCGTAGTCCTCGCCGAGGAATCCGGTGGCGGCCGCCGAGCCGTAGGCGCGGAACCACATGTCGGCCTCGAGCTGGCGCCCGTTCTCGGTGGTGACCCGGAAGGGAGAGCACGCCGACGTCGACCGGGAGGGCAGGAAGCTGAGAGAGTCACCGGTGATGATCTCCACCCGCGCTGGGCGAGCTGGTCGGAGATGGCCTCACGGATCTCCGGCTTGTAGTCGCCGGCGGGAAGGATCCTGTCGGCGGCCTCCAGCATGGTCACCTTGACGTCCGGGAAGGCCGAGGTGATCTCGCCGGCCAGCTCGATACCGACGGCGCCGGCGCCCACGATGAGCGCTCGCGAGGACTGCTCGAGGTTGGTGTGGACGCGCTCGATACGGGCCTTGGCGATGACGGAGGAGGACTCCATGTGCTTGGCGGGGAAGGGGTAGGCGGTCCCGGTGGCCAGCACCAGGTAGTCGGCCTCGATCTGCCCGTGACCGGAGACCTCGACGGTGGTGCCTCGCACAGTCAGCACCGTGCCGTGAACGACGCGCCCGTTGGTCAGAAGCCGGTCGTAGGGCAGGAAGATCTTCTCAGCCCAGTCACGATCGACCGCCGCGCGCAGCGCCGCGGCGTGGCTGACGAAGGTGTCCTTCTGCTCCACGAGGGTGACCTCGGCGACGTCGTCGAGGGCCTTGGCGGCGGTGATGCCACCGTATCCACCGCCGACGATGGTGACGCGAGCCATATTATGTTCCTTCCGGTGATGAGAGGGTGAAGTTGCGAACTGCGTCCATCAGGCCAGTCCGCGACGTTGAAGAAGAGGCAGGATACCGGGGTCGCGCCCGGTGAAGGCGCGGTAGGAGGCCAGAGGGTCTCGGGAGTCACCGCGGGCGAGGAACTCGCGGCGGAAGATCCCTCCGGCCCGCCGGTTCAGGCCGAGGTCGCCGTTGATCGCGCCATCAGTGGTGAACCACTCGATGGCATCGGCATCCATGACCTCGCTCCAGATATAGGCGTAGTAGGCCGCGCTGTAGCCTCCGGCGAAGACGTGGGAGAAGTAGGTGGTGCGGTAGCGGGGAGGCACGAGGGCGTCATCGACTCCGGCCTCGGCCAGGGCCCGGTGCTCGAAGTCCTCCACCTCGTCAACGTCCCCCGGGACCTCGCCGGGGGCTAGGGTGTGCCAGGCCTGGTCGAGCAGGGCCGCTCCCAGGTACTCGGTGGTGGCGTAGCCCTGACCGAAGGTGCCCTGGCCGCGCAGCTGCTCGGCGAGCTCGGGCGGGAGGGGCTCGCCGGTGTCGACGTGGCGCGCGTAGCCGGCCAGCACCTCGGGGTGGAGCGCCCACTTCTCATTGAGCTGGCTGGGGAACTCGACGACGTCGCGCGGCACGGCGGTCCCGGAGGCCGAGGGGTAGCGGGCCTCGGAGAACAGGGCGTGCAGCGCGTGCCCGAACTCATGGAAGCAGGTGATCACCTCGTCCCAGGTCAGCAGGGCCGGACCGGAGGTGGGTTGCTCGATGTTGCAGCAGTTGATGACGACCGGTTTGCGGCCGGTGAGCGTCGAGCCGGTGACGAGGCTGTCCATCCAGGCGCCGCCGGACTTGCCTGCTCGGGCGTAGTAGTCGCCGACGAACAGGCCCAGAACCGGCGCCTGCGAGTCCTCGCCGTCGCGCACCTCCCAGACCTTCACGCCCGGGGCGTACATGTGCTCCGCCAGGTCCTCGCGCTCGTGGAAGGTGATGCCGTAGAGGCGGTTGGCGGCATAGAAGACCCCCTTGGTGACGACGCTCCACAGCTCCAGGTAGGGGGCCAGAACCTCGTCGTCGACGCCGAAGCGCTCCTTGCGCTCAGCGGCCTCGTAGAGGGGCCAGTCGGCGGGGACCGAAGGTCTCACCCGCCTGGGTCTGCGGATCCAGGTCCATGCGGGCGGCATAGATCTGGGCGTCTGCGCGGGCGTTGGCCATGGCCGGCGGCGTGAGCCGGCTCAGCAGCTCTGAGACCGCCTCGGTGGTTCGCGCGGCCGACTCCGCGGCCACGAGGGCGGCGTGGTGCGGGAAGCCCAGGAGTGCGGCCCGTTCGGCGCGCAGCAGGGCGAGCTCCAGAACGATGCTGCGGGTGTCGCCGGAGGCGCCCTGCTCCCCCAGCCCTCGGCTCATGGACTTCTCCATCAGGGCGAGCCTGGCGCTGTGGGGCCGGGTGGTGGCGAGGGACGGCGGCACCGTGACGTTCGTGACCCCGGCGGCGTGCATGGCCTCTGTGACCAGGACGGAGAAGCGCATCTTGAGCGCATTGACGCGGGCGTTGATCTCCTTGAGCGCGTGAGCCTCCGCCTCCTCCAGGCCGACGCCGTTGCGTTCGAACTCCTCAACGGTCAGGCGGATGAGGCGTGCGGCCTCGGCGTCGATGACCGTGCCATCGGCGTCGCACGCGTCCTGTCCATCAGGGGCTGCGGCAACGAGGTCGTCGAGGGCTTTGAATCGGCGGTGAAGACGTGAGTCGAGGTGATAGGCGTCGGAGTGGGCCGCCAGCTCGGGGCCAGGGCCTCCTCGAGCTCGTCGAGGTCCGGGCAGTCGGTGGCGGAGGTCAGGGCATCCAGAACGGTCAGCGCACGTTCCAGGAGATCACCGGAACTTTCCAGCGCGTCGACGGTGTTGGCAACGGTGGGTTCGTCCTCGTTGGTGGCTATCGCCTCCCACTGCTGACGCTCAGCCGCCATCCCAGCGCGGATGGCCGGCTCGATGTCGGCGTGGTCGACGGCCGTGAAGCCGGGTAGGCCAAGGTCGAGCGACCATGGCTTGGCGAAGACGTTCGACTCCGGGAGGTCGGTGCCGTCGGTGGTCTCGCTCATGGGCCCATCGTGCCATGTACAGATGGTCTTCTCGTTCACAACAGGGCCGTCAGTTCTGGGACTATGGTCGCACCGGGCGTAGCCTGACGAGGTCACGCGAATACAGGACCTCCAGGGAGAAACGCATGAATGTCGCAGAACAGCTCGTGACCCAGCTCGTCGATGCCGGTGTTCGCAGGATATACGGCATCGTAGGGGACTCTCTCAATCCGATCGTCGACGCCGTCCGTAAGACCGGAGGTTCCGCCAATGGTGGGATCGACTGGGTCCACGTGCGCCACGAGGAGGCCGCCGCCTTCGCTGCCGCGGCCGAGGCGCAGCTGACCGGGCGAGCTCTCCGTGTGCGCCGGCTCCTGCGGCCCAGGCAACCTTCATCTCATTAACGGCCTGTACGACGCGCAGCGCTCAGGCGCCCCGGTGCTGGCGATCGCCTCACATATCCCGAGCGTTCAGATCGGTCAGTCCTATTTCCAGGAGACCCACCCGGATCGTCTGTTCAACGAGTGCTCGGTCTACTCCGAGCTCATCTCCACCCCCAAACAGGCTCCACGTGTCGTCAACGCCGCAATCCGCCACGCCGTCAGTCTGGGTGGCGTGAGTGTCATCACATTGCCAGGAGATGTCTCCGACGAAAAGGCCACTGCTGCCATTCCCGAGTACTCCAAGGCCCGACCGTCCATCCTGTCACCCAACCCTGCTGACGTGGACGAAGTGTCCGCCCTACTCAACAAATCGCGGAAGGTGGCGATCTTCGCCGGCGCCGGCGTCAAGGGCGCCCACGACGAGGTCATCGCCCTGGCCGACCTGCTCAAAGCACCGATCGGCCACTCGTTGCGCGGCAAAGACTTCATCCAGTACGACAATCCCTACGACGTCGGCATGACAGGGCTCTTGGGATACGGGGCCGCCGCCGAGGGGATGAAGGACGCCGACGTACTGCTTCTGCTGGGTACCGACTTCCCATACGACCAGTTCCTACCGGAGACCACGACGATCCAGGTGGACAATCACGCCGAGAAGCTGGGGCGACGCACCGACGTCTCACACCCGATCCACTCCGACATCATCCCCTTCATCGAATCTCTCCTTCCACGCATTAAGAAGCGCCGCTCCGACGCATTCCTCAAGGCTCAGCTCAAGAAACACGCCAAGATCATGAAGGCGCCCATCGGCGCCTATACGCGCAAGGCGGACAGGCTCAAACCCATTCACCCCTGAGTACGCCGCCCACGTGCTCAACGAAGTCGCCGCAAAGGATGCGATCTTCACTGCGGACACCGGCATGTGCAACGTGTGGACCGCACGCTACATCGACCCGCTGGGTACGCGCCGGCTCATCGGCTCCTTCCTGCACGGCTCCATGGCAAACGCCCTTCCGCATGCCATTGGTGCGCAGGTCTCCCACCCGCATCGCCAGGTGGTCTCCGTGTCCGGCGACGGCGGTCTGTCCATGCTCATGGGAGAACTCGTGACTGCCCGCATGCACAACCTGCCGATCAAGGTCGTGGTCTTCAACAACTCGACCCTGGGCATGGTTAAGCTCGAGATGCTGGTCAACGGTCTGCCAGACTTCGGTACCGACGTCCATGATGTCAACTATGCCGGAGTGGCACAGTCGATCGGTTTTCACGCTGAACGCGTTGACGATCCAAGAGACTTACGCAAGGCCCTTCAGAAGGCCTTCGACGTCGATGGTCCAGCGCTGGTGGAGATCATCACCGACCCCTAATGCCCTGTCACTGCCACCGGAGATCACGGGTGAGCAGCTGATCGGATTCGCCACGGCAATGAGCAAGATCGTCCTTAACCGCGGCGCGGGCGAGGCCGTGAGCATGGCGACGTCGAACATGCGTAACATTCCCCGCTTCTGGGAGAGCCTGTCACTGCCGTCCACGGGCGTGCTCACCGCGAGCCAGGGACACGATGAGCTCTGCGACCTCAGGATCGTCGGGGTCCTGACTGTCAGTGTCGACGGCGCGGTTGGCCCACCATCCGTCCACGGCCAGCAGCGCCACGCGTTGCATGGCAGTGAGCTCACGGATCTCACCCACCCACTCCCGGCGCAGCGTGTTCCAGGCATCCTTGAGCATCTCCGCCTCCGGCGTGGCCGAGAGCATGAAGCTGACCTCGCCGGGCAGGATCTCGCCGTCGAGGACTGAGCGAGTCAGTGCCTCGATGCGCTCGGTCCGGCTCGCCTCCTCCAGGGGCCCGCCCAGCGCAGCCAGGGCCTGAGTCCGCCACCGCTCCAGGAACGCTGCCGCGATCCCCTCCAGGAGCTCGTTCTTGGTGCGGAAGTGGTAGATGACTCCGCCTCGGGTCAGACCAACGTGCTCAGCCAGGGTGTCGAAGGTGAGCGTATCGAAGCCGTCACGGTGGGCGAGCTCGAGCGCCCCGTGATGATGCGGTCCCGTTTCGAGGTTCTCATGAGCTCTCCTCACTCGCCGCTGGAACATGACGTGCAGCCATCACACCCGCGAACAGGAGGATACCGGCAGCAGTCACGGCGGTGGCCTGCATGGCGCGGGTGAATGCCTCCCGGGCCTGAACCATCAGCTCGGCCTGCCCGGGGTCACCCAGGTCGACGACACCCGCCAGGGTGGCCAGGGACTGCTCGGCGGCGTCGGCGACCCGCCTCGGGAGCCCGGAGGGGGCCTGTCCGAGCAGGAGCCGGTAACCGACATCCTGAATCGTGCCGAGCACCGCGATCCCCAGGGCAACTCCCAGCTCGAGTCCGGTCTCGGAGATGGCGGAGGCCGCACCGGCGCGGTCCGCCGGCACCGCCCCCAGAACCGCTCCGGTGGAGACCGTGAAGGCCAGGCCGATACCTGCGCCAATGACGAGCAGGCCGACGCAGATCACCACGATCCCGCCGTAGGACTCCCCCAGAGCGACCACAACCAGCCCCACCGCGGCTACGAGCAGGCCGCTCCCGAGCGCCCGGCCATTGCCGAGTCGGCGCACCACCGCGGCGACGACCGCGACAACGACGATGGAGGCAAGTGATGCGGGCACCTCGGTCAGGCCCGCTCGGAGCGTGGAGTAGCCTCGAACGAGCTGGAGGTACTGGGAGAAGAAGTACAGCAGACCGGCCAAGGCGAAGATCGCCAGGACAGTGGCCGCAATCGCCCAGGTGAACGCGGGGCGGCTGAAGAGCTCGACATCGATCAGCGGCGTGGCCAGCGTGCGCTGACGCCTGATGAATAGCCAGCCGGCGGCCAAACCACCCACCAGTGCTGCGATCGCAACGACAGTGAGACCGTCATGCGCGAAGGACTTGACGGCGTAGGTGATCGGCACGATGGCCAGGACCGACAGGACCGCGGAGGCCAGGTCCACCGGGGCGCCCTGCTCGTTCTTGGACTCCGGCAGGAGCCACAGGCCTGTGACGATGACAGCCGCCATGACCGGGACGTTGATGAGGAAGACGCTGCCCCACCAGAAGCGTTCGAGTAGGACACCGCCAACCAGCGGCCCCAGGGCGGTTCCGCCGGAGCTGCCGGCGGACCAGATGGCGATGGCGGTGGCGCGGTGGCGGGCGTCGGGGAAGATGTTGCGGATGAGGGACAGGGTGGAGGGCATGATCGTGGCGCCGCCGACGCCCAGCAGGGCGCGGGCGGCGATGAGGGCTCCCGCGCTCGGCGCGAAGGCCGCCATGATGCTGGCCACCCCGAAGCCGAGCGTCCCGATGAGCAGGAGGCGTCGCCGACCGATGCGGTCGGCGACGTTACCCATGGTGACCAGCAGACCGGCCAGGGTGAAGGAGTAGATGTCGCCGATCCACAGCAGCTGGCTGGCAGTCGGGCTCAGCTCGGTACTCAGCGAGGGGATCGCCAGCGCCAGCACCGTGGAATCGATGGCCAGCAGGGTCACGGCCAGGGTCAGGACGGCCAGGGCGGCCCAGGCGCGCAGTCCGGGAGTACGAGTCACGGCCGGAACTGTACTACATGCACAGTATAGTTATGGCCGCCTCGAGAGACTCCTCTCAGCGCAGGCGGCGACGACGCAGCACAGCCTCCACGTCCGGAGGGAAGTAGTCAGGCCCCTTGAGGACCTTGCCGTCCTCACGGTGGACCGGCCGGCCGTCGACGCCCAGCTTGGACATGTTGGAGCGCTGCACCTCGGCGAGCACGGCCGCCAGGTCGATCCCGGTCTCCAGAGCCATGCCGTAGATGACGTAGACGAGATCCGCCAGGGCATCGGCGGCCTCGACGGTGTCACGAGCACCGTCATCAGCAGCCACGGCGCGACGGTAGCTCGACTCGATCTCATCGCGCGCCGCCTGCCCATAGACGGCGCCGACGAGCTCAGCGAACTCCTCGGCGATGAGACTCATGCGCATACCGAGGCTCTCACGCTCGAGGCTGGCACCGTCGGTCTGGACGGGGAGTCCGTAGACGTGGTGGAAGCGACGCACCAAGGCCTCGGGGTCGTCACCCTCCCGCTCTCCGACGCCGTCGTGCGGCACCAGGGGAAGAACGTCGTCTGCGTCAACGGGGCCGTCCCAGGGAGCCTGCGGCTCACGCGGGTCCTCGGGCAGCAGGGTGCCGATCCAGCCATCATGGAGCCGGCCGTCATTGGGCAGGAAGCGGCGCACTCGCCCTTCCCGCTGGAAGCCGAGGGACCAGGCGACCTTCCAGGAGGCCCAGTTGGGCACCGGCCCGCGGCTCGTCTCGTGGATGTAGCAGCGCCATCTCAGCACGGACAGGCTCAGGGGGCCGCTCGGGTCGAAGGCCGTATCGATGAGGGCGGCGACGGCGCGGGCCATGGTGCCGCGCCCGCGCGCGGCAGCAGCGAGCCAGTACCCGATCTCGCCGATCCGAGCGCTCTCAGGGCCGCTCAGGGTCATGCTGAGCATGCCCACGAGGGTCGCCGATGTGCCGTCGTCGCCGGCCTCGCGAACCGCCCAGGTGAGCTCACGCCCCTCACTCCAGCCGTCGGCAACGACCCGCTCGACGAAGAACTGTGCGTCGCTGCGCTGGTAGCCACAGGGGATGGTGGTCCACTCCTGAATGTCCGCGTCCTGGCAGATCTCAGTGATGCGGTCGACGTCGTCGCCGGTCGGGACCGACAGCACAAGTGCGGGCAGACCGGCATCCGCGGGAACAGTCATCTCAAAGGAGTCCATGGAGGCCGATGCTAACGCCTCCCCTGGCCCCACTCTTGATGAGTCCCTCGAATTCCCCTCCCGGGTCATTTCATGCGCCTATGCTCGAGGGCGACGCCCCGACGAGAAGAGATTGAGTGACTAACGCCCCAGCGCCTGAGAGCCGACGCCACGGTCCCGCCATCCCCCGCTGGATGTTGCCCTCAGTGAGGGTAGGCAGACGCGGCGATGTCATCACGATCGAGCAGCGCGTCCCCGCCCGCGTGGAAGGCATACACACGAGCAGCGGGCATGACTCCAGCAGCATCCACGACGAGTATCGGACTCCGATCTATGAAGCCGGACTGGGATCACCGACATCAGTACCACTCGTCAAGGAACGGCTGACCGTTCCAGCAAGCGCAGTGAGCGAGCAGCAGGTTCGTCAAGCCGTAGACCACGCCATCGCCGCCTACGACCCGGGCACGGCGGCGCTGTCCGTTCAGCTCAGTGGGGGCGCGCTGCCGCGGCTGCTGCAGACCGTCGCCGCACTGGGCCTGGCGGGAGCCGGCCTGTACCTCGCCATCTCCTTCCACCGAAGCCCCTCCATCGCACCCCCGGGTGATCCCTTTACCGGCTTGCAGAAGGTCTTCGCAGTTCTGCCCGGCGTCTTCGTCCTCATGGCACTCACCATCGCGGTCACCTGCGCTCGCGCCGCTTGGGTCTTGCGCACTCCGAGGTTCGTGGCCGAGGAGCAGTGGGGGCTGTTGCGTCAGGTCCTGACCCAGCTGTCGGGGCAGGAGCCTGGTTCGTCACGCCCCCTGGACATTGAGGCGGGCCTGCGGCGGGATCTCATCACTCACCCGAGCGGAGTCTCTCTCACGCGAGGAGTCACCCGTGACGGACGCATGGGTCCTCCATGGCCGGACGCCTACGACGTCGCCAAGCGCGTCAGGCAGGGCCGGCGCGCCCTCGTCGTCATGACCGTCTTCGCCTCAGTCTTCCTGCTCGTGGGGGTCCTGATCTTCCTGCTGTTCATCGCCGCCGGGCAGCTCACACTCATTCCCCTGCTCGGCGGCATCAGCGTATTCGGCGCGATCCTCTCCCACATCTCCCAGCGTTGCGACCGCCTCCTTGTCTCCTATCCCAGCACGATGCCCGGAGAGGAAGAGCCGCGAGAGCTCGGCTGGGAGGATGTCGACACCGCCTCCTTACCCGCATGGTGCGATGCGCGCCGGCGCGAACGCTACTGGAACCTTGCTGCGATCGTGTTCCTGATTGAGTTCGTCGTGGCTGTTCTCGCCATATTCGCCTCTGTGATGCTGAATCAGACTGCGTTCTCGACCAGCTCCTCCTCGCATGAGGCTCACACCCACGCCCTGATATGGAACTCGGTCCTTGTCCTGGTCATCATCACTACGGCACTCGCCACCGTTGTGATCGGCAGACACTGGATACAGCAGAAGGACAACGAGCTGCGCCATCAAGCAGGACTGATCTGAGTTCTGCCCCTACCCCACGGAGACACATCCACATGAGTATGCCCAGCCCCGCGCCTGCAAGTCGTCGCTACGGTCCAGCGATTGCACGCTGGAAGCTCCCCGCGGTGCGAGTACGCCAGGAAGGCGGCGTCATCGCAGTCGAGCAGAGGGTTCCGGCCCGCGTCAGCAACATCTCGGTCAGCACCACGTCCAACAACAGTGGGCACGTTCGGACCGTGCGCACGTACTACTTCGAGTCCGGGCTCGGCTCCGACTCCAGGCTCCCCCTGGTTCGTGAACGGCTCACGGTGCCGGCTTCGATTGCTGGCCGAGAGCAGGTCGAGCAGGCGGTCAAGGCCGCCGTCTCCTCCTATGATCCGGGCACCGCGGCACCCGGTAAGCAGTGGGGACCGGGAATGGGGAGCAGATTGGCTATGGTCGGATTCGGAGCCTTCTTCTCCCTGCTGTCGTTCTCCTTTGTCATCATGACCATCCCCTTGATGAGGATGGAGGAGGAGACTCATGGACGTTCCTTCGTATTCGACTCCCTGTTCTGCTCCTGCCTGCTGGATTCACCATCCTGGGCGTTCTAATCATGGTCATTGGGCTCCGCAGCGCCTGGATCCTGCGCACACCGGACTTCGTCGCCGAGGAGCAGTGGCGGCTCCTGCGCTCAGTCCTCACCCAGATCACCGGACAGCAACCGGGATCGTCGCGCCCGCTCGACGTCGAAGCGGGGCTACGCCCGGATCTCATCACCCGCCCTCACGGTGAGGCACGCAGGCGGGGAGTCACGCTTGATGGCCGTATGGGGCCGGCTTGGCCCGACGTCTACAGCGTCACCAGGACCGTCAGAAGAGGCAGGTTCAAGGTCCTGCTCACCTCTTTCGTCATCGTCGTCATTCTTGGCCTGTTCTACGTCTTCAGCGGAGGCGGGGCGGTCCTCAACACTGGTCGTATCGTCTCCGCCACCCTGGTCTGCACAGGACTGGCTGGAATGGGCCTTGTTCCGTCATTACAGGCCTGCGACCGGCTCCTGGCCGCCTACCCGACTCAGGTCCCCGGTGAGGATGCTCCTCGCCGTATAGGCCTCCGTGACGTCGATGTTGACAATCTTCCCGGATGGTGCGCTGCGCGCCTCCGACAGGACTACTGGAACGCGGTATCGGCCGGCTTCTGGGTGCTGTGCGCTGCCGGAGGGGTTCTGCTCTTCATCGAACGCAGTTCAGAGCACTCAACGGACGCTTCGGACGCTTCAGCCGTCTCAGCACTGTTCCTGAGCGTTCCTGTGTACATCGGACTCACCATGCTTGCCGTGGCGACGACCGTGGTGGTCAGCGTCGTCTGGGCGCGCAACCGGGACGCCGGACGACGACGCCTCGTGGGACTGGCCTGACTCGCGTCAGCCCCGTCTCCTAGTTCCCGGCAGGCCTGCGACGCAGGACCGGCCAGCAGGTGACCATGATGAGACCTCCCATCAAGCCGTAGGCCAGAGCCACCCACAGTCCGTGATCGTCAGCGAGCCGGCCGACAACCGGTGGCGCCAGAAGACCCGCCAGACGGGCCAGCCAGGACACGATGGTCGGTCCCAGCCCAGGCGGAAGCCCCTCGACGTCGTCGGCAGCGGAGTAGGCCACGGGTACGGCGACAGCGCACCCTTGCTCCGGATATCGCCATCCCGAGCAGCGTCCAGGAACGGAGGAGAGCAGAAGGGCGACACTCATCCCGAGGGTGACCAGCGCTCCACCCCAGGCGATCACGGCTCGCTGGCCGACTGCGTCGATGATGCGGTCCCCCACCAGACGCCCGCCGATCATCGTTCCTTGAAGTGCCACCAGCCCCAGCCCGACGTGACCGGGGCCAGCACCCTGCTCAGACAGGAGCAGCGACGACCAGTTCATGGCCACGTCCTCGGGGAACATCGAGGCGGCGCACAGCAGGCCGACGACGAAGAGCACGAGTATCGTGACCGGCCGAGCACGGCGGGGCGAGGTCGCCGACCTCACCCGCAGGGTGTCATCGAGCTCCTCAAGCCGTTCGGGGGCGCGATCAGCGCGATCGTGGCCGGCCAGGAACCAGCCTGCGAGCAGGGGGCCTCCCGAGACGACCAGCAGCACCGCCGCCGTCAGCACCATATGGGTTCCCAACCCCACTCCGGCTCCGGCCATGGCCTGCCCCATGGCTGCTCCCAGGACCGCCCCCAGCGACCACGAGGCATGGAAGCTCGTCACGATGGAGGCACCCCAACGGCGCTGGACCCGCAGCCCGTGAGCATTCTGCGCGACATCGACAATGGAGTCCGTCCCACCGCAACCAGCAGGCAGACCGCTAGGACAATCCCATGAACGGGCCAGCCCCGCTCCGAGAAGGGCCAGGGCCACCACGAGCATGCCCAGGCTGGCGACCCTGGCCGAGGTCAGGCGGGAGATGAGCCACGACGCGGCCAACCCCGCCACGAGAGCGCCGACACTGGCTGCGGCCACAGCCTGCCCGAAGGCGCTCTTGCTCAGCCCCAGATGCACCACGATCTCCGGAAAACGCGGCACCAGGTTGGCGAATCCCAGGCCATTTGCCAGGAACACCAGACAGACCGAGCGCGCACGTACCAGCTCGGGACTGCGCCGCGTACCCGGAGGGCTACTCAGTGGGGTGGCAGAGTGCATGGGAACTCAGTCTACCGAGGCGGCTGTCCTGTGACTCGATATAGGGACTACTCCCCACCATGGTGGCGAAGAAGAGGATGACGTCTCAGCCACCTCCCCTAGGGCTGTCAGCTGTATGCCGTTCCAGGGCCAGGAGGCGCGTCTACTCGGACGCCTCCGACCGTACAAGCATTCACAGCCCCCTAACCCATCTCACTTGGAGGATTCATGTCCTACGGAAGCGGCCCCGCACCCTACGGCGAGCAGCCGGCCTACGGTGGTCAAGCGCCCCAGCCGACCTACGGCAGCCAGGCGCCTTATGGCGCCCCTGCCCCCCACCCAGGGATCCAGCGCCTTCACGGCGCTCCCCAACCAGTTCGGACAGTTCGCTTCCGCCGTTGACGCCCTGATATCGCCCCTCTGCCCGGCGCGAGCTTCGGTGAGGCCATCAAGCGTTTCTTCCAGCGCTACGCCCAGTTCCGCGGCTATGCCTCGCGTTCGGAGTTCTGGTGGTCCTCATCTGTTCTTAGTCGGCAGCATCTTTATTTTGTATCTTGTGTTCGGCGTTAGCCTCGCAGCACTGATCGTTAACGAGGCCTCCGAATCCTCAGCAGGATTAGTCTTAACTCTCGTAATGGGAATCATCGGCATTTTCGGGCTGGCGACGTTCGTCCTCACATCGCTGTCATGGTGCGGCGGCTGCACGACACAGGACAGTCGGGCTTGTGGGCGCTCTTCATCATCGCTGGACCAGGATCGTGCCGCTCACTCATGTGCTGCTTCGATTCCCGTCCCTGACCTCTACCGTCCTGAATGGAGCTGACCGAGGCCTTCTGATTTGTATCGCGATGATCCCCGGAACCTTATGGTTCCGGGGATCATGTGTTGGTGGTGTCCTCCGGGGATCATGTGTTGGTGGTGTCCGAGGGGGGACTTGAACCCCCACGCCCGTTTAATAAGGCACTAGCACCTCAAGCTAGCGCGTCTACCTATTCCGCCACTCGGACTTGTGTTGTCTCCGCTTTTTCAGCGACTTCTCCGGGGCCTCGCCCCGGCGACGCAGAGAAACTTAGCATGACGGCCACCGAGGCCACCAAGCCACATCCAAGTGCTTCCCATCACACTCCGGTACTCTCGACGCTCAAGGTCACCTGCATGGACCAGCTCGCCCCGGGGGCTATGGTCGGAGCGTACTCTCGCACCGCTCCGCTCTCGACGCACACCATGGCGGGGAACTCGTCGTCGGCCATGTCCGGCAGTGGGCGCTGTACGTGGACCAGGGGTTCCACACGATCGTCGAGGGCGCGTTGCGCTTTTCGATGCCGATGGTCCGCTGATGCCCAGGATCGGTCACGGTGATCGACTCGGCGGAGTCGTAGATGCGGTCCACGGGTCCGGAGATCGTCACGTCACCGTCCTGAGGCGGAGAGCCTCCTGGGGACTGCGGGCCAGGTTGTCGCTGTAGGAGGCGCTCGCGAGCCCGCCGATGCGGCTGGCGGTGACATCGTGGACTGAGAGATAGGTGTGGGTGGCGGCCTCCACCGTGCGGGGCTCGGTCCCCTCGTTGCGCAGGCTGAGTCCCAGACGCAGCGTCTCCCCGACCTCGACCTCGTAGAGCGCCGTCAGGCGGTCGCGACTGACACTCAGAAGAGCGCGGACACCACCGCTGTCGGTCGTGGTGACCGTCCGCAGCCGCCAGGGGGCGATGCGGGCCCATCCGTGCTTCGGCACGGCGTCATCGTTGATGCCGACGCCGAACTCCGGCAGGCACAGGGAATTCCTCCACGAATGGCGGTGGCGCCGTCGAAGACCGCCTGCCGTGAGGTGAAGATGACCTCCGTGCGCCACGCGGCACCCAGGAGGTGACGGTGGCGCCGTGAAGGTAGATCTCCCGCGGCTCCGGCAGGAGCATCGATAAGAAGCCTCTGCTGTCCTCCCCGCCCTGGACCCAACGCGGTAGTGCGGGGCAGACGCAGCTGATTCGTCACGGCGAGGCGCGTCGGATTGCCGACATTCGGGGCGGTCATGGGAAGCTACGCTAGTAGGCTGGGCGTGTTTCGTCAGCCCGATATCCAGTGAAGGACTGATCGTTCACCCCATGGCAACCAACAGCTCTCGAACAGTAAGAGCTGGCGCAGGACGCGCCGGCCGAGGTTCGAGTCCTCCCAGAGCTCCGCCTCCCACCAGAGCGGCTCAGGGACCCGGTCTCGGAGAAGAAGTCCACCTGAGAGATTCTCAGCAGCAGCGGCCTGCTGAGCCGGCTCAGGAGTGCCCGCACGGCACTGGATCGGGGATCGACTGGGCGGAGAGCGCAGGCAGGCGGATCGTGACCACCAGCTGCACTGGGAGTCCGACTCAGACGAGGATGCTGCAGCAAGGCCGGCTGCCCCCGGTATCGACCACCCCATGTGCGCGTGGCGCCTCGGTCTCCCTTCCCGGAGACGGTCACGACCCGCTCTCGATCATGGACTCCTTACCCTCCTGGCTGGTGCGCGGCGGCATGGGGGCCTGGCTGGGGCTCGGCATCGTCATCGCCATCGGTCTTGTCGTTCACGCCACCTCACAGGTGATCCCGGTCTTCATCGGCCTGTTCGCTGGCGCTGGTGTTCACCTCGATCCTCCAACCGATGGTCAACCTCTTCGCCAGGATCGTGCCCCGATACCCGGCAACCTTCCTGGCACCGCTCACCACCATCGGTGCGATCGCCGGACTGGTCACGTACGTGGTCACCCTCGGTCACCAGTCAGTGGAGCTCCCTGCATCCCAGTTCGGTGATGGCCTCAACACGATCGTGGAGTTCCTGGAGAACGGACCGCTGCACCTGACACAGCAGCAGATCTATCACCAGTTCCAGCTCTGGCTGCGTCAGGGCAGCACTATCTGCAGTCCAATGCCCCTCCCTGGCCTCGGAGTTGTCTCCAACGCGAGTGCGGTCGTCGATGTGCTCACAGTCCTGGCCCTGGCACTGTTCGTCACCATCTTCTTCCTCGCCTCCGGGGCAGGATGTGGCGCTGGTTCCTCAACGAGCTGCCTGCCACGATGCGGGAGTCGACTCACCGGGCTGCGGGCGCCGGCTGACACCTTCGCCGGTTACGCCCGTGGCACCGTGCTGGTGGCGCTCACCGACGCCATCATGGCCGGATCTTCTCACAGCTGGTGGGGATCCCGTTGGCGGCCCTCTGGCGGTACTCGTATTCATCGGCGCTTCATCCCGATCATCGGCGCCCCTCTGGCGATGATCGTGGCCATGGTGGTGGCCCCTGATCTCCGGCGGCTTCGTCACCATGATCGTTGCTGGCGTGGGGTGGCGGGATCGGTCAGATCGAGGCACATCCTCCAACCCCTCATCATGGGGCGTCAGGGTTTCGCTGCACCCGTGGTGGTGATCATCGGCGTCGCCCTGGGGACCTACGCCGCCGGTCTGCTCGGCGCGATCGTCGCGGTTCCACTGATCAGCGTGCTCTGGTCCGTCTACCCGAGCTGCACACCAAAGACGCCCCGGTCACGGGTGAGCTGCCCGCGTACTCCTCCCGCAAGCGAGTGAGGGACTCCGCCGTCAGCACCAGTCCCGGCTGCCGGTTCCGGGAACACCGGGAAGGACCTGGAGACGCTCGGCTATGAGTGCGACGACTCCGTCGCTCGTTCTCCACGGTGCCGCGCACGAGTGAGAGCGACGGCACGTCTACCGACACTGCGGTAGCGGCGCCACATGCCGGCTCGGCGGGCGACGTTGAGCAGACCCGTCTCGTCCTCCAGGTTGAGAAAGATCATGCCGGAAGCCGTGGGGGCGCTGCCGGTGGGTGACGACGCCGGCGACCCGCACCCGGCTCCCATGCTCCTGACTCGAGATCGGCTGCGCTCAGCACGCCGTCGGCGGCCAGTGCGGGGCGCAGCAGCCTCAGGGGCGAGCCGTGCGTGGACACCCGGTCAGCTCAGGTCGGCGCCCTGGCGCTCGCGGTCGGTCATGGTTGGCAGGGGTCGGGGCCCGGGCACCGACGGCGGTCCCCGGAAGCGTGGGCTGACACCACGCCCCTTGTCCCTGGTGGGAGGTACCACGACGTCGACCATGCTCATCGGAGAGGACCCCGGCAGCCCACAGGGCCTGACGTCGCTCCGTCCCCAAGCTGTCCAGGGCTCCTGAGACGGCCAGCGCCTCAAGGCGGGAGCGACTCAGACTCATCGCCGAGCAAGATCGGCCAGGTCACGGTAGGGGCCGTGGGCACGGCGCTCGGTGACGATGGCCTGCGCAGCCTGCTCCCCAGGCGCCCTTGAGCGGGGCCAGGCCCAGACGCACCGCGAGGTCGTCGTGGACGCCGAGGGCAGATGGGGCGGCGGGATGGGGTCTCAGCGGCCCCCACTGGTCTGATCGGTCTGCATCCTGGTGGTCTTCCCACTGCTCGACGGTGGCCTGCGCCAGCGAGCGGTTGATGTCTGCGGGCAGGACGCGCACACCGTGGCGAAGAGCGTCGGCGACGAGGGACTGCGGGGACCGGAAGCTCATGGGCTGAGCGGCCAGGACCCCGGCATAGAAGTCCTCGGCTTGCACCTGAGCCAGGCCGAGGCGTAGACCAGGTAGGCGAAGGAGAAGCGCGGGACTTCGGGGAAGCCGAACCGGCGAACGACCTCAGCTTGCTGTAGATCTTCTCCGCGGTAGGCGCGTCGATGCCCCGGGACCTCATCCCGGCTAGTGAGCTTGTCGCGGAGGGCGTCCATGCGTTCGATGGATCGTTTGGCCCCCATGGCTCTGACGCAGGGTGTCGGCCTCGGCGGGGCTGAACCCCGCGGCGTCGACGGCGATCTGCATGAGCTGCTCCTGAAAGAGTGGCATCCCAGTGTCTTGGTCAGGGGCGGGTTTGAGGAGTCATGCAGGTAGGTGACCTCCCTCGCGCTTCCAGTCGGCGACGGATGGGAGGACGGCGTCACCCTGGATGGGGCCGGGGCGGATGAGGGCGACCTCGACGACGATGTCGTAGAAGGTCCGGGGCGGAATCGGGGCAGGGTGGCCATCTGGGCACGCGACTCGACCTGGAAGACCCCGACAGTGTCCGCAGCCGTGAGCAGCCGGTAGACGGCCGGGTCCTCCCTCGGGCAGGGTGTGCAGTCCCCAGGGCGGCTGACTGGGAGGTGCGCAGCTCTCCTCCGTCACGGCGTCGGGACGACCTGTCCCCTGCCTGCCAGCGTGGTGAAGGCCAGACGCAGGGCGGTGAGCGCTCCCAGGCCCAGGAGGTCGAACTTGACCAGGCCGGCCTCGGCGCAGTCGTCCTTGTCCCACTGGAGGACTGAGCGGTTGTCCATGGCGGCCCATCGCACCGGGCAGACCTCAGTGACAGGGCGGCCGCACAGGACCATGCCTCCGGGTGGACCCCCAGGTGGCGGGCAGTCGCAGCAGCTCTCCGCGATATCGAGGACCGGCTCAGGGACGTCGTCGCCCTGCCCGGTCAGCCCTCCGGGCGCACCGAGGTCCACCGCTCCATCCGCTTGGCCCAGGCGTCCTGCACGCCGGCGGGGTGGCCGAGAGCTCGGGCAGCGTCACGAACTGCGGATCGGGCCGGTAGGAGATGACGTTGGCGACCTGGGCGGCACGCCTCTGCCGTATCGGGAGTAGACATGTTGGATGACCTCCTCCCGGCGGCAGGCCTCGATGTCGAGGTCGATGTCGGGCAGCCGGCTCGCCCCGGGACAGGAAGCGCTCGAAGAGCATCCGAGTCCCGACGGCATCGACGGCTGGATGCCCAAGGCGTAGCAGACTGCGGAGTTGGCCGCCGATCCTCTCCCTGGCACAGGATGCCCGACTGTGCGCAGAACTCGACGATGGCGTGCACGATGAGGAAGTAGCCGGGGAATCCCAGGACCTCGATGACCTCGAGCTCGTGGTTGAGCACCTCCCAGGCCCGAGGGTGCTCCTGCGGGGTTCCGTAGCGGCGGGTAGCGCCTTGGAGGGTGAGCTCACGCAACCAGCTGGCAGGAGTATGTCCCTCCGGGACATCGGCATCGGGGAGACCTGGAGCGATGAGGGACAGGTCGAAGGCGAGGTCCACGGCGAGATCGGCGGCCAGATCGACGGCGTCGGGACAGCGGCGGTGGAGCAGAGCCATGTCCTGGGCTCCCCGCAGCCAGCGGCCGATGGCGGGCAGATGACCGCGGGCGCCTTCCAGGTCGGTGACCAGGCGGGTTGAGGTGAGAACGTCGGCAAGACGGGCGTCGGTGGGGCGGGCGCAGCGCACTGCACCGGTGGCCACGAGGGGAAGCCGGTGGTCGTGAGCCAGCCGGGTCAGGGCGTCGGTGAGAGCGGCGTCGGTGGGGCCTCCGTCCAGAGTGAGCTCGACGGCCAGGCCGATTGCGGCATCCCTTCCACCTGTGGGTGAGCGGTGCTCGTGAGGCTACCGGGGGGACGGCCTCGGTCAGGAGCGGCGAAGAGCTCGGTCAGATGCCCCAGGCAGGCGTCTGCCGCCTTCAGGTCCCAGGTGCCGGGTCGACGAGGATCGCCCAGGGCCCGCCGCAGGGGGCCGTTGGCGGTACCGGTGAGGACGAGGCAGGTCCCCACCGATCCCTCAGTCCGGCCGGTGGGGTCGGAGGAGAGCCGAGGCGAGTGGGCAGGTCGTGGGACGGTTCTCGGCGTTGCCCCACGTTGAGGTTGTGCTGAGAAATGGCGGATACCAGGCGACGGTAGCCGGTGGGGTTGCGAGCCAGGACGGGCAGGTGGGAGCCGTCGTCCAGGGTGAGCTCAGTGCCGTGAATGGTGGGCAGGCCGTGGGAACGACCCGCCTGGGCGTGCTTGACGATACCGGGGACGCCATCGTGATCAGTCAGGGCGAGGGCCTCCAGCCCGAGCTCGACGGCGGCCGAGGCCAGGTCATCGGGCTCATTGGCTCCGTCGAGGAAGGAGTAGGCGGAGTGGGCGTGGAGCTCGGCATAGCGGTGTCGACTGGTCATGTCTGTCCGTGGCACCTGATGGTTCAGAGAGGTGGGGTGTGGTCGATGTGAATCGCACGGGGTTTGATGGAGACAGAGATGACAGGAAGGATCACAGTCTCCATCAAACCCCGTGCATTCACCGCCGTCGTTCCTCTGGACCAGCACCAGCAGCCAAAGATGCCGGCAGGCCCACCACTCCCCTCTGTCGGGGTCGCAGATTCCGGCGTTGGACCTCCAGCAGGCGCACCCAGCATCCCGACCGCACCACCGGCCGGGTCGAGAGGAAGCGCACCACTATCGAACATGTGTACAGTATATGTCCCACCCCTCACACCCGCACGGCGAAGCAGCCTTCACACCCACCGATACGGCAACGAAGACCCGGGATATCGACTTTCTTGGCCGGAGATACACGAAGCCGGGGCGGGCCGGCCCTCACACCCGCACCCAGCACTCACACCCTGAACCAACCACCCTCTCGACGTCACACGACTCAGGCGAGATGAATGGTCACAGCACCCAAGACCGCCAGAATCCAGGAGGCGAAGGATCCGATGAGAAACTCCTCAGCCTTCTGCCCCGCCTTATCCTGACTGATCTCGGGAAATCGGATCACACCCTTGGCGGCGACAATTGCGGCGATGGCAGCGGGCGCCTCAACGGAGGCAAGCAGGAGAATGAGGATTCGCTCAAGCGGACCGATCCAGCGACCGCCGCGCATTGAGTCCCCCGACTCATCCTGCTTCCCGCTCCCCTGCGAGAGCTGGCAACCAGCGACAACAGCTTTCCCATTTCCCCTGCGTGGAGTGGCGCGCAACAGCAAGAATGTCAGCGACGACTCGATTGGCCGGAACAGCCAGGAGGACGACGATTCCGACGGCGGCGCCCATCTTGGCAATCCGAGACCCAAGCGGCTGCGACACGACAACGCAGAGCGCTACGGCGGAGAGCAACAGACTCGCGCGGGCAAGGCGGATGAGCGGTTCCAGCCGATCCGCACCATCCTTGAGGCACCCCTGCCCCACCTGCTCCCGCCGGCGAGACCTCAACAAGTTCTCCCACCAGGCCGGCGAAACCAGCCCGCAGCACAACCATGCAGTGGCTATCAGGATGCTGACGACGATACCTCCCTGCTCCCAAGATGAAGAACAGGCCACCCGACCAGGACGCCAAGAGCAACAACTGCAGACATTCCCACCAGGAGTCTCACCCCGGCGGACTTCCGGGATGACCTCCCACCCGCCCAGGCGGGAGTCGTCAACCACGGAGGCGGCGGCAAGCAGCAGAACGAGCAGGGCCGTCATTCTCCCCACCTTCCCACTCAACCCATCGAGGAGCTTTTGAACCTCCAGCAAGGAGGAACCAGCACTACGAGCGAATTCAGACACGGCCTGCTGACTCACCTTCTCCTGACGGGCCACCTCAACCTGGGTCATCCCCATGAGAAGTCCGGCCATCATGCGGCGCTGACGTGACTGAAAGCGAATCACCGCCTGGTCACGCAGGATCAGGACGGAGTTAACGAGCCCCTCATCGCTCGCTCTGCCCCTCCTGAGCCGCTGACCACATCCGGATGGATGCGCAGCCAGGTACGCACGAATGCCCTCCCCTCATCCTGGAGGCGATGCGCGCTCTCAATCGCCTCACGTGCGGCCCACCACGCCGAGCCGTCCTGAATCAGACGCCCCGCCACACCCTCAACCTCGGAGATCGCTCCGACGCCGATACCGAAGCGCAGACCCAACCCTTCAGGCAGAAGGAGGTGTGTGCGCAAGGTGAGAGCGAGAGCGTCGACAAGAGTCGCCGAGACCGCCTGCAGCTCGTCACCGACCGTGGCGCATGGACGCTGCGTCAGCGCAGACCTTCGGCGGCCTGCTCCAGAGTCTCATGGATGACACGCTGAGCACGCATGCGATCAGGGAGCTCACGCGAGCGGATGATGTCTGCGATGAGTGCGTAGGAGGCATTCACGGCTTCACGATAATGCTTGTAATACCCCTAATACAAGAAACATCTCGGAGCGAGAGTGCCTCCTAACACCCGCCCCCGGTCAGCCTTGTACTCCCGCCAGCACAAGCTCAGTCCCGGAGCGAGGCTCACCGATCGGGAAGGCTCCCACCTGCAGCGAGGTAGCACTGACCGCACAGCGACTCGTATGTGATGTCCTCGGAGTCGATGGCCACCTGATCGCCATCGAAGACGAAGGACTCCCCCACCTTGCGGGCATTGAAGACGGCCTTGCGCCCGCAGCGGCATATGGTCTTGAGCTCCTCGAGGGAGTGGGCGATCTCCAGCAGCCTCCGCGACCCGGGAAAGCTGATTGTGCGGAAGTCAGTGCGGATCCCGTAGGCCAGGACAGGCACGTCGTCCATCAGTGCGATCTCCATGAGCTGGTCCACCTGAAGGGCCGTGAGGAACTGGGCCTCGTCGACGAGCACGCAGTCAAGAACCTCTCGCAGGACACGGCCCTCCGCGGAGCGCCGCCCTCGTCACAGACGGGCCGCGCACCTGCCAGGGCCCGGCGGTGCACCAGGGTGCGCAGGTCGTCGTCGGTGTCGACGAGAAGGTCAACGCGGCGCGACACCCCGAGCCGGGAGACGACTGAGTCCTCACCCTTGGTATCGACCACCGCCTGAGGAGCAGGACGCGCTGTCCGCGCTCCCTCGTAGTTGTAGGCGGTCTGAGAAGCCCGGTGGACTTACCGGAGTTCATGGCGCTGTAGCGGAAGTAGAGCTTGGCCACGCGGGTCCTCCCTGAGCCGGGTCAGATCACTCGGGCCGGATGCTACCCGCCGAGCGCCCCGGACGCGGACAAGACGTGACGACGCCGCCCAGCCGCTCCATGGCGCACGCATAGCCTCATCCAGACCAGCCCGGATAACCTCCCCCTCATGCTCTCACTCGACCACCTGCCTCACACTTGGCGCACCAGGCAGGCCAGCACATTGGCCGCGACCGCCGTCATCACGCTGTCGCTGTTCTCCTGGCTGGCTCTGACCACGAGCTCCGGACGGGCTGGCGCCTCATGACCAGAGCGTCACCACCTGGGCCGTGGATGAGCGTCACCCTGCCTGACCGTCATCATGCAGGTGTTCACCGCCCTGGGTTCCACCGTGGGGCTGACAATCCTGACCGCGATCTGTGCCGTCCTCCTCTTCATGCGGGACCACCGCGTGCGCGAGCTGCTCCTGAGCCTCACGATGATCGGCTCCAGCCTGTTGACGGTGGCGCTCAAAGAGATCTCTCAGGCGTGCACGTCCCTCGACCGACACCCTTCTGGGCGACCCCGCCTCGACCACCTCCTTCCCCTCGGGGCACTCCTTCAATACAGCCGTCTTCGCCGGCATGCTGGCAGGAATGGTTCTGACATCCACTGCGGTGACCCTGTACCGGGCCTTGGCGATCATGGCGGCGGCAGGGGCGACCCTGCTGGTGGGGGCCTCCCGCGTCTACCTGGGCTACCACTGATGACCGACGTGCTGGCCGGCTGGTCCCTGGGGCTGGCCTGGCTGTGCCTGGTGACGCTGGCGCTCCTGTGGCTGAAGGGACGACGGCGCCAGTCCCCATCCCTTGCGGCCATGCCATACGGACAGCTCCTCAGGAGTAGAGGGGCATCGAGCCACCACCGGCCTGATCGCACCAGCAGGCGGGGCGGTCCGACGTCGGTGACCACCTGGAGGTAAGCGCGTCGCGAAGGCCCACGAGCGGTCCACCAGCCCTCGTCGACCGGCCAAGGGCCGGCCCACAGGAGCACGGACTCCATCTGGGGCGCAGTCTCCACCGCACCCTCATCAACGCCATCCACGCCGTCGTCGACACTGAGGAAGCCGGGGACACCGTCGAGCTGACCGTGGATGTCGACGCCGAGCTCTCTCCCCTCAATGTCGGTGAGACGCGCGGGAACCGGTCGGGGCAGGACGATGGAGGGTGAGGGCTCGGGCAGAGCTCCGCTCCAGGGCGCCGTCTCATCACCCTGTGGACTCCCCTATGCCTTCGCTCTCACCCCAGGGGATGAGGCGAACCCGCGAGCGCGGGTCGCGCCCGGGAACGATCCTGGGAACCTGGATGCTTCCGGCTCCCAGGAGTGACTCCACGCGCTCAGCGGCGCGGCGGGCGCGTACCTGGGCCTGGTGGCCCGGCGCTTGCCACAGTCCCGTCTGGGAGGTCGTGGCGGGGCTCAGCTCGAGGGCTGTCAGGCCCAGGTGGGTCAGTCCGAGGAGGGCGGGCGCCCGGAGCGTCCTGGAGAGCCACCTCGAGCCGCCAGCGCATGCGGTCGGTGAGCTCGGCAGAGTGGGGTGTCCTCCAGCATCCAGCTTCAGACAGGTCGGTGCCTCCTCGCAGCGGGCGGCAACGCAGAGGCGTCCGACAGCGAGGCCCTGCGGACAGCAGGCGGGCCGCCAGGTTCTCGGCGAGGTGGCGGGCGGCGAAGGCTGCGGTCTCGGCGCGTCTCGACGGGAGGGTCTGAGGTCGGAGGTGACGGTGATGTCCTGGGCCGGCCGGGTCATGGCGGGGACTCGTGGTGGGTGCCGGCGGCCAGGTGGTGGAGCCTGCTCCCCAGGGGGCCGAAGCGGGCGGTGACGTCTTTTCGGGGCAGGGCCGCCAGGTCCGCCAAGGTGCGCAGGCCGAGTCGGGAGAAGCCTCCAGCAAGGGGCGGGCGTCGCGCCGCAGGCGGCTGAGGGGCAGGCAGGTCAGGAGTGCGTCCAAAGGCCAGGGGGCGAGGGAACTCCGGGGTCCCGGTCCCGGTTCGACGATGATTCCTTGGCGGGCGGCCAGGATGGCTCCGGGCAGGAGTCTGCGATGCCGACCTGGCACTCAACGTCGGCCTCCTGGGTGACGGTCTCTACGAGGGCTGAGGCGAGGGGTTCTTCCCCGCCGATCCAGGCTGCGGGTCCTCTGGCGTGGGACAGGGCCAGTCCGGGGCGGGCCACCGTGGGTCTCGCCAGGAGGGAGCCGAGGGCCTCCATGACGGTTTCGAAGGCGCGGCTCTGGCGTTCCTCTTGGGGAGGGAGAACGGTGAGCCTGGGGCACAGGGACCGGGCAGGCAGTTGCATGCCGGTGGTGATGCCGGCGCGGCGAGCCGGGGCGGAGGCGGCGAGGACTTCCGCGAGCGCCGACGACGGCGACGGGCCTCGGTGGCCGGGTCCGGCAGGTGAGGGGCTCCCTGGCGTGCACGGGCGTGTCGACGCTGTTGGCGGGCCTCCATGGTGAGGGCGACGACGGGCCAGTCGGGGACCCAGATGGCCACGAGTCTGGAGGCGGGCGGGCCGGACGGCGCGGGTGGTTGTGGCGGGTTCATCCGGTCGCCTCCTGTGGTTCGGGAACGAGGTCGACGGCGTTGCGAGAACCCGTGCGCAGTCCTTCGGCGGACAGTGAGAGCGTGAGCTCTTCGGTGGCGGCGAGCCTTGGGCGCTGCGGGTCGGTCAGGCCCAGGTGAGGCGTTGCAGATATCCGGCCGGTATCTCGATGGCTCGCAGCTGGGGCGTGACCCTCGCCCGATGGGGATGACGACGCCGTCGGCGGAGGGCTTTCCGGGGGCCTCCACCGGGTCCTGAGCGGGAGGTGTGTTCCCGGTTCCGGTGTCGGGGCCAGGGGCCGGCCTGGAGGATGCGGGCGCCTTCCCAGCGGGCGGGGTCAGATGAGGCGGCTGCGCTCAGCGCCCGCCAGCAGGCGTCTGCGGTGCTGGGGTGCAGGCCTTCGGCGACGGGGGCGCTGATGAGGAGGACATCGACGCCGTCGAGCAGGGCGGCGGTGACCGTCGGGGTGAGGCGCCATCGAGGAGGAGGTTGGGACGGTGAGGACCCGGTTGAGGTCGAGGCCGACCTCGGTGGCCGCGCACCAGCCCAGCCTCGTCTCCCCGATGACGTTGCGACCAGCCGCTCGCGCCCTGGCGCAGGGCGAGGGCAGCCAGGAGGACGGTGGTGGATCCTGGAGGGTGAGGACACCGGAGTCCCGCCAGGCAGAGAGCGCCGCGGGAGGGCGCGCTGCACTGTCAGGGCTGCGGAGTCGCGCAGTCCGGCGCGTTCCTCGGCCAGTCTCAGGGCGAGGCGGGCCTGGTTGAGGCGGTTCTGGGCGTCCGATGGCGCGCGTGGTCGAGGCTCTCATGACACCCCTCCTTCTGTACATACGTTCGATACCCTGTCGTTCAGGATAACGCTGCGCTGCGACATCAATCGGGGGCGCCGGCAACAAGGATGTCTCACAGCATGACGAGTCTGCGAAGTTCTCCCACAGGAGATCCACAGGACGGGTCCGCGGAGGCGTGTCCACAGGGGCCTGTGCCCTCGTGGAAGGCCACCACCCTATCCATCACCTGCCTGGAGGTACACCTATGACAGCCGACCTCACTCGCCCCCGCCCGCCGGCCCCTACCGGCCTCCTCCCTCGGTCCCTCCTTCACGCTGACCTCTGCGGACCTGACCGAGCAGGGACGGATCCTGACATCTTCACCGGTCATCCACGACAACGTCTCCCCTGCCTTGAGCTGGTCGGGCTTCCCCGAGCAGACGCAGTCCTTCGTCGTGTCCTGCTTTGACCCGGACGCTCCGACCATGTCGGGCTGGTGGCACTGGACCATCGTGGACCTGACGCCTCGGTCACCCTCACTGGAGCGGGGTGCGGGGGCCAGCGACCTACAGCTCGACGGCGCCGCCTTCCACCTGGCTGGGGACTCGGGCGACCACGCCTGGTTCGGCCCCTGCCCGCCGGCGGGCGACGGCGACCACCGCTACGTCTTCACCGTCTCCGCCCTGGACGTGGACACCTGGGCCTGGAACGACGAGGCCAGTCCCGCCAAGGCAGGGCCTTCACCCCTGGCACCGCACTGCATCGCCCGGGCCACGCTCACTGCCACCTACTCTGTGCCCGGGGAGCCCGGGGCCGCCTGCCTCTCAGGGACGGCCAGTGAGTCCACAGATCGCCCAGGTCGACACCTCGGCCTCCAAGGCCGGCCGACGTCGTCGCCGGGGAGTCCGTCCCCTTCACTCCCGCTCATGGATTCACGCGCGCCGGTTCCGGGCCGCCACCAGCGCCGCCCCATCGCTCTCGATCACCGGGGCGACCTCCGGGATCGGTCTGGCCGTGCCAGGACCCGCCCGGGATCACGACCTCATTCTGTTGGCCCGCCCGTCAACGACCTGAGGAGCTGGCGCTCGCACTGGAGGAGGAGTCCAAGACGGCAGTTCTCATCTGCCCAGTCGACCTGACCGACGACACGGCTCTGGCCAGGCTGGTCAGCCGGATCGATATTGAGAGCCTCGACGTGCTGGTGCACAGCGCCGGCATGGAGGCGCCCGGTGCCGTTGACAAGATCACGCCCACGCGCTGGCGGGCGGTTCTGAACCTCAACCTGGTGGCGACGGCGTACCTGACGAGCCTGCTGCTGCCGGCACTGCGAGAGGCCCGTGGGCTGACGGTGTTCATCAACTCCGGCGCCGGAGTGAGCCCCCGGTCGGGCAACGCCTCTACTCCGCCTCCAAGGCGGGCTGAAGTCCCTGGCTGACACGCTGCGTCAGGAGGAGACGGGCAAGGTGGGTCACCCTCGATCTCACCCGGGTCGGGTGGACACCCTATGCGGGAGCGGTTGCACGCTTTTCAATGCGGCGCGCCTGCGCACCGAGGGGATCATGGCCAGCCCCGCCTACCGGGCTGCGTGGACCATATGGCGCCGCAGTCGGTGGCAGCGGCCGTGCGCCCTGGCCGTAAACACTCTGATGGACGCGGTCGTGAGGACCTGGCGACCGCCCCGCCGGCATGCTCTGGAGAAGGCGGTTGAAACAGGAGCTCAGGCTCCTCCGACGAAGCTCAGGGACCGCCAGGCCTCGTACAGGCCGATGGCGGCGGAGTTGGCCAGGCTGAGGGAGCGGTTGCCCTCCACCATGGGGATGCGCAGGTGGGCGCTCACCCGCGGGTGGTCGAGAATCTCCTGGGCAGGCCGGTGGGCTCAGGGCCGAACAGAGAGAGCATCGTCGCCGCGCCAGTCGACCCTGGGTGTAGAGGCCGGTGCGGGAGGTGAAGGCGAAGATGCGTCCGGGGATCTGCTCGAGGCACTTCTGCCAGGTGGCGTGGACGCGCGTGCTGGCCAGGTCGTGGTAGTCCAGGCCGGCGCGGCGCAGCTTGGCGTCATCCATGTCGAACAGGGGGTCCACGAGGTGGAGCATGGCACCGGTGTTGGCGCTCAGGCGGATCGCCGCCCCGTGCTGCCCGGGATGCGCGGGGAGAAGAAGACGACGTGCAGCACGGGGACAATGAGACCACATGCTGAAGCAGTCCTGACGACGTCCGCGCTCCGGCTGCCATGTTTGAGGCATGAGCACTACCGAGTCGCACACCCCCTTCCCCGTCCTGACCTGTGGTGTACTGGCCGGCGGCATCGTGCGCCTGGAGCCACTGCAGCCCCAGCACGTGCCGGGGCTGCAGCAGGCCGCCGAGGCAGCCGCGACCAGCCCTTTCGCCACGGTGCCGGCACCGGAGACGGTCGAAGACTATGTGGCTCATAGCCTGGCCCGCCGGGACACAGGTACCTACGCGCCGTTCGCCCAGGTGGAGGTCGCCACCGGCCGCGTCGTCGGGCACACCGCCCACCTGACACCCCGATGGATGCCGGACGGGCGGCTCTTCGCCGTCGAGGTCGGCTCCTCCTGGCTCTCGCCGGCTGTTCGCGGCACCGCCGTCAACCCGGCCGCCAAGCTCCTGCTGCTCACACAGGCTTTTGAGGAGTGGGGCGTGGACCGCGTGGACATCAAGACCGATGCGCGCAACGAGCTGGCCTGCGGTGCGATCGCGGAGCTGGGCGCGACCTCGAGGGGGTCCTGCGCGCCTGGCAGCCTTCCCTGGCTCCCGCGTGAGGAGGGGCGCACGCTGACACGGCCATAGCCCGCCATCACCCCGCAGCAGTGGCCCGGGGTCAGGACCCGTCTGGTGGAGCGCATCGAGAGGCGCTCGACGTCGTCGAAAGGATGAGAGGAATGAGTGTTCTGCGTGACCCGGCTGAGGTCTTCGCCGCGGAGATCGGCTGGCAGCCGGCTCTGGAGCGTACCGATCTGCTTTCGCTGAGCCGGTGGTCGCCGCGCTGCGGGCGCTGGAGGCGGCCTCGCCCGAGGGCGCGGACCCGTCCGTCAGGCGCAGGTGTTTCCCATTGACCCGGCCCACCCTGGACACCGACGCCCTCAACGCGCACTCATGACCTGGATCCCTGAGGCGACCGGGAACTGCGGTGCTCGTGGCCGGTAAGCGCACCGGCCAGGAGCGCATCGCCGCCTGCGTCGTGCGCGCTACACGACTTCGCTGACGTCAACCACGTCGTCAAGAAGCGCATTGACGTGCGTAGGCCTCATTCCCTGCCGGTGGAGCGGGCAGTGGAGATGAGCGGCATGGAGTACGGCGGGATCACACCGGTCGGTCTGCCCGAGGCCTGGAGGTCTTCATCGACGGCGCCGTGGCGGACCGGACCACGGTGCTCATCGGCTCGGGTGTGCGCCACCCGTTACTGGTGCCCGGAGCACTGCTGGCAGCACTGCCGGGGGCCGAGCGCGTCGAGAACCTGGTGCGCCCCGCCCTGAGCGGGTCGGTCAGACCGTTCAGGCGGGGCCCGGCCTCAGGCCTCAGCCCAGGGAGTCCAGGACGATGTTGAGTCCTCGCCTCGCGGTGGGTGAGTGATGACGGCGTCACGCACCTGCTGCCACGTCAGGCCACCCAGCATCGCCATCTGGATACTGGTGACGACTCGCTGGCCTCGGCACCGATGATGGCGGCGCCCAGGATGAGGTCGGTGCGGGCGTCGATGATGACCTTGAAGTAGCCCTCTCGTGCGGCCCAGGGTCTTGGCGCGCGGACGGCCGCCGTCGGGGTCTTGGCGACGCGTACCCTGTAGCCGGCCTCGCGGGCCTCGGTCTCGGTCAGGCCCACGTGCCCGAGCTCGGGCGTGGTGAAGACGGCCCACGGGATGAGGCGTCCGGTGGTGGATGCCTCCTTGTCGGCGAAGAGGTCGCGCAGGACGCGGAAGTCGTTCCAAGGGGCGTGCGTGAACTGGGGCGTGCCGGCCACGTCACCGGCGGCGTAGACGTTCTCGGCGGTAGTGCGCAGGTGGTCGTCGACACGCACGAAGCCGCGCTCGGTCAGCTCCACGCCCGCGGTCTCCAGGCCGAGGCCGGCGGTGACGGGGTGCGCCCCAGGGCGACGAGCAGGTGGGGATCCGCTCACCCGTGCCCGTCGGCGGTGGTGACAACGACGCCGTTCCCTGTCAGCCGCGGCGGCGACCTCGAGGCGAGTGCACCGGTCAGGACCGTGACCCCAGGGCCTCCAGGCCGGCAGTCACCTCAGCGGCGACGTCCTCGTCCTCGCGGTCCAGGATGTGCGGCCCAGCGTGGACGATGGTGACCGGGACTCCGAGGAGCCCCATGAGGGAGGCCATCTCGACGCCGATGACACCGCCGCCCAGGACGATGAGGCCACTGGGCAGCTCGGGCAGGGTGAGCAGGTCCTCGCTGGTCCAGTAGCGCACGTCAGGCAGGCCCTCGATCGGGGAACGGACGGCGGTGCCGGTGTTGATGAGGACCTTGTGCGCGCACGCGCCGCAGGCCGCCGTCGTTCAGGGCGATCTCGACGGCGCGTCCCTCACGAAGCGGGCGGTGCCCTCGACGAAGTCCATTCCGGAGGCGGGGAACATCTTCTCGTGAGCGGCCACCATGCCTCTACGACGCCTCTCTTGCGGGCGCGGAAGGAGGCTCAGCTCGATGCGGGCCTGGGCCAGGGCGTCGGCGCCGTCCTGCTCGGGCAGGGTGACGCCGTAGGCCTGCGAGCCCCTGGACTCACGGAGGACGCGGGTGGCGGAGATGAGGGTCTTGGTGGGGATGGTATGCGACGTGATGCAGGTGCCGCCCACCTTGTCCTGCTCCACCATGACGACCTTGTCGCCGGCCTTGGCGCGCAGCATCGCCAGGGACCTGCCTGCCTTACCGCCTCCGGACGACGAGAAGGTCGACCTCGACCCGCTGGTCCCGGCCACAGGCGGGCTCCGTTTGAGATAGTAGCGCTGCTGGTCATGGACGTTGCCCTCACGTTGTAGCTAGTTGTTCAGCCGGTGTGGCTTTCGCAGGGCAACGGAACACAGAAGGCTTTTATTCCACAAACATTTATAAATTTCTCTACAACCCCTGCGAGACTGCCCAGCACATGGGAGACCTGTCGAACACTGAGTTTCGCACCATGTTCGCGACGGTCTGCCCATACGTTCGATGACTCTGTTCATGCCCTCGGCCGAGGAAGCACCACCCCGAGCGTCTCGACGGCCAACACCTCCCAGCAGTTCCATGGCATCATTTACGCGGGCCAGCCGACATCGGGCAGGGACAGCCCCGTGAGCGTGGCCAGGGCAAGCACCAAAGCACTGACGGGCATCTTGCTGTCGGAGTAGGTGCCAACCGCGGTCGCAGCACAGGGCGCAACACAGCCAGTACTGGTCGGTACCAGATGAAACCGGGGCGAGCGTTGTTGCATGTCGCCGCCATACCCTCATCGTAGGCAGCGAACACATGAACGGAGTTCCCTGATGCCCGATCCATCCTCATATGCTCAAGGCAGTGCGCCCATCACCCTGGCCTTTCAAGCAAAGCTCACCAGCGCCCGAGGCTGGATCCCTGTGCTTGGCGGCCTCAGTTATCGGCTGGCTCCTGTGCAGCTGTTCAATCTCCTGAACCAGTCCAGCTCGCAGACCTCGAATTCGTGGAACGCGGAACGAGGCTAGCCGTCGTCGCCCTGAGCTCGCTCAACTCCATCCTCCCTCATCACCGCTATAGTTCTGTTCATCAACCATATGCACCGGGTCTATGTGGCCCATCGGAGGCGTGCAGGCCACTTCACCTGAAGAACGCCGTGAGATCGCACGACGCGATGATCTGTGCAAGTCCTGGGGATCACGCCCGCGCACTGGCGATCAGCCTCCCGTCCGATGACCCTGGTGGCAGGTTCCGCCCTGGGACGTCGTGCTGATCCCGGCGAGGCTGCGGTTGTGGACTCGCCCGGCCGGCTACGCGCGCTTTACGGAACCACCGTGTCCCTACACGCAGTCCAGCGGTATGTTCTTGGATCGCCAGCCTTCGTCCTGGCAGGTATGGGCGCCACCGCGATCAGCAACAGCGCCAGACGTCGAGCCGCCGAACGACCCGCGGCGGATCAGTGGCGCGAGCACCAGCAGGTGCGTTGTCTGGTCACCGAGCAGCGCATCCTGCTGCAGCGTGTGACTACCAGTGATCAGTTTCTACTTCCGCCATAGTCTCTATGCATCCTTTCTCGCCGAGGGCCTGTTCTTCGCCGAGTTCGAGGACACGTCCCCTTGCGCCCTCGAGGGCGCGGGCCGCAGTGATCGCCTCCGTGGTGACGGTGTGGTACCGCTTCGGAGCCACAGGACTGCGCGATCATCCCGGATTGCAGTGCTTGCGCTCACCTCAGCAGGTCCTGACGGCAACCGAGCCAGTGGAAGGTGCCCTCGCCCCCGGAGGTGACGAAACCCCAGCCTGTCCTCCCCGTCCGCTTTATTCTGCTCCGGTGCCACTGGTGGCCCAGTGTCCCCAGTATGCCCGCCACTCGGAAGCGGCCCAGAAGATATCAGTGGTACTGAGCCACCGGTTGCGCTCCCCACCACCAGTGCCACAGGCCTGCCTGCCCAGTGCTCGGTCGGCGAGATCCTCGCCCGTGAAGGGGGGCGGGAGGGTGCAGGCGCGCGGACGACGTCATCCCGTCATCAACCAGTTCGGCCGCAGTGGCCAGTCCGCTCAGTCGAGGCGCCGGCGACCAGGATCAAGTACCGTGCACGTTCCTTTGCCGGTAAATTCGCTCGACGCCGCCAAGCTGGCTCAGGCGCCGACGAGCTGGCGCAGCACGTACTGCAGGATGCCGCCTGGCGGAAGTAGTCGGCCTCGCCGGGGTGTCGATGCGCACGACGGCGTCGAAAGAGACCGCCGAGCCATCGGCCTTCTGCGCCGTGACCGCGACGGTGCGCGGGGTGGTGCCCTCGTTGAGCGCGCGGTTAGGCCCTGATGGAGAAGGTCTCGGTGCCGTCCAGGCCGAGCGACTCGGCGCTCTGTCCGGCCGGGAACTGAGGGGACCACGCCCATGCCGATGAGGTTGGAGCGGTGGATGCGCTCGAAGGACCTCGGCGATGACGGCCTTGACGCCCAGCAGGGCCGTGCCCCTGGCCGCCCAGTCGCGTGAGGATCCCGAGCCGTACTCCTGCCGCCCAGGACCACCAGCGGATGCCGGCGGCCTGGTAGGGCCTGGGAGGCGTCGAAGATCGACTCCTGCTCGCCGGGTGAGGAAGTTGTGGTGAGCTGCCCTCGACACCGTCGAGCAGCCGGGTTGCGCAGGCGGATGACTGGCGAAGTGCCGCGATCGCGACTCGTGGTAGGCGGCGCGAGCCGTAGGAGTTGAAGTCCGCGCAAGCGCCGTGCTCGGCCAGGTAGCGGCCGGCCGGGGAATCGGCCTGATGGCGCCGGCCGGGGAGATGTGGTCGGTGGTCACCGAGTCTCCCAGCAGGGCGAGCACCCGGGCGTCCTCGATGTCGGCGACCGGGTGAGTCCTGCATAGCGCCCTCGAAGAAGGGGGCTTGCGCACGTAGGTGGACCCTCGTCCCAGGCGAAGGTGTCCCCTGGCGGGTGTCCAGGCCCGCCAGCGCTCGTCACCGGCGAAGACGTCGGCGTAGTCGCGCGTGTACATCTCGCGGTCGATGGTGGCATCGATGACGGCCTGACCTCGGTCGGATCGGGCCAGATGTCGGACAGGAAGACGTCGCGGCCTCGGGGTCCTGGCCCAGCGGCTCGGTGGCGAAGTCGATGTCCATGGTCCCGGCCAGGGCGTGAGGCGATGACCAGGGCGGGAGGCCAGTAGTTCATCTTGACGTCGGGGTTGATGCGCCCTCGAAGTTGCGGCTGCCTGAGAGCACCGAGACCACGGCGAGGTCGGCGTCGTTGACCGCCTGGGGAGACCTCGGCCGGCAGGGGCCCGAGTTGCTGATGCAGGTGGCGCAGCCGTAGCCGACAACATTGAAGCTCAGCTCATTGAGGGCGGGCCACAGCCCGGCCTTCTCAGTAGTCGGTGACGACCTGCGCTGCCCGGGGCGGTGGAGGTCTTCACCCAGGGCTTGAGCGCAGGCCCCGGGCCACGGCGTTGCGGGCCAGCAGGCCGGCGGCCATCATCACCGAGGGGTTGGAGGTGCAGGAGCACGAGGTGATCGAGGCAATGGCGACGCGCCCGTGGTCAAGCTTCGGTGGCGGTGCTGTCGGCCAGCGGTCACCGGCGTCGGCTCGGAGGGCTGGGCCGCGTAGGTGGGCAGGACCTCCTGGAAGGACTCCTTGGCCCGTGACAGGACGATGCGGTCCTGGGGCGCTTGGGGCCGGCGATCGAGGGCACCACCGTGGACAGGTCCAGCTCGAGGTACTGGAGCAGACGGGCTCGCGGCCGGGTCGTGCCACATGCCCTGGGCCTTGGTGTAGGCCTCCACGAGGCGCACGCGCTCCTCGGAGCGGCCCGGTCAGGCGCAGGTAGTCCAGGGTCACCTCGTCGATCGGGAAGATCGCAGCGGTGGAGCCGAACTCGGGGCCTGCGTTGCCGATGGTGGCGCGGTTGGCCAGCGGCACCTCGGCGACGCCGTCCCCGTAGAACTCACGAACTTGCCCACCACCCCGTGAGCGCGCAGCATCTCGGTGATGGTCAGACCACGTCGGTGGCGGTGGCGCCGGCGGGGATGGCGCCGGAGAGCTTTGAAACCCACCACCTTGGGGATGAGCATGGAGACGGGCTGGCCCAGCATGGCGGCCTCGGCCTCGATGCCGCCCACGCCCCAGCCCAGGACGCCCAGACCGTTGACCATGGTGGTGTGGGAGTCGGTGCCCACGCAGGTGTCGGGGTAGGCCTGGGTGACGCCGTTGGCTTCGTGGGTGAAGACGATGCGGGCCAGGTACTCGATGTTGACCTGATGGACGATGCCGGTGCCCGGCGGACGACGCGGAAGTTGACAGCGCTCCCCGTCCCCAGCGCAGGAACTGGTAGCGCTCGGCGTTGCGCTCGTACTCGCGCTCCTTGTTGCGCTCCAGGGATCCGGGCAGACCGAAGGAGTCGATCTGCACGGAGTGGTCGATGACCATCTCAGCGGGGTTGAGGGGGTTGATGACCTCGGGGTCGCCTCCGAGGTCGGCGACCGCCTCGCGCATGGTGGCCAGATCGACGATGCACGGCACACCCGTGAAGTCCTGCATGACGACACGGGCCGGGGGTGAACTGGATCTCGTGCCGGGCTCGGCGGCCGGGTCCCAGGCGCCAGGGGCGCGCACGTGGTCGGCTGTGATGTTGGCACCGTCCTCGGTGCGCAGCAGGTTCTCGGCCAGCACCTTGAGGCTGTAGGGCAGACGCTCCAGGCCGGGGACAGCGTCCAGGCGGTAGATCTCGTAGTCGCGACCGTCGACGTCGAGGTGCTGCGCGAGGCAAAGGTGTTGAGGCTGGTCACCGGGGCTCACTCCAGTTGTCGTACCAATCCGGTCTGCTGCGCCATCGCAGGTCTGTCACGCGACGTGCAGTGACAGCCATGCGGGCGGCTGCGCGGATACTCCGGTGTGGACCGTAGCCCACGGCATGTCATCCGTTGTCAACACGTAGGAATGCCCCACCAAACCTGAAGGTCTGGAGTGGTCGCCAACACGGCACTAGGGCAAGGACCGCTGCACACATAGGGAGACGGCACCCGTCGAGGGCCGCACAACCCCAAGAGACCGCGCACGCGCAATCATCCGATCAACAAATATACCAATACGGCAACACAATGGTTACAAAACATTATTTGCGCGCCCTCCGTTAAGACTCACCCCATAGTATCTTGACGGATTCCTGTAATTCCCCACAACACAGGAATGTCAACCCATGAAGATGGAGATAACGAAGTTCTACAGCACCTCTCTGTGCATCGCAAGTATGTGGCGACTCTGCTCGCCGGCGTACTGCTGGTCGCACTGGGTAGCTTTGTTGCGCTATTAGCACCTCGTGCGAGCGCAGACCAGAACACCGGAGTGAAGGTTTCCTTCAGTCCTCTCATCCTCGCGGACAAGGACGGAACGGAGTTTCGGGCAAGCCCTGCGCACCTCGAGGACCCGGTTCGCATGAAGTTCGCCTGGGACGCCTGCACGCTAATCCGCAGCCGGACGAGTCCTTCAGCATCGGCCTTCCGGCGGAGTACCGGTACCGCGAGATCGGTCGACACGACGATCTTGTTCTCGGGAACGGCACTACAGGTGGTGACTGCGTCACGACCACCGAGACCCTCACCTGCACTCTTCAACGACCGCGATCAGCGCGGCCAGCGACCCTAGGGGTCGGGCAAACGCAGATGATCGTGGCCCAGAAGGTGACTCAGGTCAACAAGACCACCTTCGACGCCAACGGCACCGGCACCGAGGTCTTCCACCCCAACAACGAGCGGATTCTCGCCTCATCGCCTGCTGAGAAGGACCTTGGCAAGTACGCCAACTCCCTCAAGCGCGAGTCCAGCAGCCTGACCTGGCACATCCAGTTCAGTGGTACGACCATCGCCAACCACCTGAAAGCGGAGGCGGGTAGCGTCAACAGCGTCACCTTCAACGACGTCTCCGGGGCGGACAGGAAACTCAACCCGGATCTCGGCTCCTGGTACGTGCGGGTCAACCCCGAGGAGTTCGGCGGTGGCGCCGACGGTTACTCGACGTCGCCAAGGCCGATGGCACAACCATGAACACCGACCACGGAAAGTTCACCTGAAGCCGACCATCGGCGCCGACGGGACCACTGGCGTCCATCACCCCTGTCCCGTACGGACGGCAACTTCGCCAAGAACGCGAACTACGAGATCGTCTACCAGTCCCTGGCCGAGGGCGGCAAGATCGTCCCGGGCAAGGTCTACACCAACAGCGCCACCCTGAACGGCGGTAAGAACACCACGGTGTCCGCACAGATGGCCTACAAGGACCCGACTCCCTACGACGCAGCCGACTCAGGGCTTCGGCTCACTCGGGGTCGAAGTACATCACCGGCGCTCATCAGAACGACGTCCCTGCGGACACCAAGATCCGCGTGAACGTCGCCTCACGAGCTCCCCAACGGCACGACCGAGGCCAACTACCCGACCTGCACAACAAGCCGGCATCGAACCTACACCGTTGAGGTGGCCGCGGGTCAGCAGCAGGCCGGGACACCTCTGCGCGAGTTCCCCAGGGAACCAAGATCACGCTGACGGAGGACACATCCGCAGCGTCCCTTCCCTGGAGCCCTTGGCTGGGAGGCAAGACCTTCTCCGTCAACGGTACTGAGACGCCGGACACCGCAACGTTCTCAGTCGATTCTCCGTGCAGGCTGTGGGCCTGTACAACGAGGTCATTGAGAGACCGGTTCCTTCTCCATCGTGAAGAAGGTCGAGGAAGCAACAAGGAGGCCTTCTCCAGGAGACTTTCCAGATCACCTACACGTGAGAACGGCTCCTGAGGGCACCTCTTGAGGTGAAGGGCGACGGCACGCCCGTCGACGGCCCGTCCGTACCGGTGGGTACCAACTGCGAGGTCACCGAGAAGGAGAAAGCAGGCTGACGGCGGCGCTGGAGCGCGAGGGCTACACGGTCGACACCAAGATCGACAACGGAGCCTTCACGATCAGGAGGGCGATGCCAGCGCCACCCTTGTCAGCGGTGACCAACACCTACACGGAGGTCCCGAAGCCCACGCCGACGCCCACCCCACCGAGGAGCCCACGCCGACGCCGACCCCCACCGAGGAGCCCACGCCGACGCCGACCCCACCGAGGAGCCCACGCCGACGCCGACCCCACCGAGGAGCCCACGCCGACGCCCACTCCCACCGAGAGCCCACGCCGACGCCGACCCCCACCGAGGAGCCCACGCCGACGCCCACTCCACCGAGGAGCCCACGCCGACGCCGACCCCCACCGAGGAGCCCACGACGCCCACTCCACCGAGGAGCCCACGCCGACGCCGACCCCACCGAGGTCCCCCGCGCCGACGCCCACTCCCACCGAGGTCCCCTACGCCCGGCACCGGCCAGCACGCCACCCAGCAATAGCGGCAGCAACCTGGCGAGCACCGGCTCCAACGTCCCCTGCCAGTCATCGCAGCAATGGCCGCATTCCTGGTGACGGATACGGGATCCTGGCCGTCCGTCGTCGCGCATCGTGACCGACCATCGGCTGACTAGGCTCTTCCTGAAAGATGATGGGCCCCAGTCCGTGAAGGACTCAGCCCATCGCCTTTGCCATCGATTGGCTCAGGATCTGTCAAGCACCGCGATCGTCTCGAAGTGGTGCGTGCGGGAACATGTCCAGCGCACTCATGGACCCCAGCACATAGCCGGCCCGCAGAAGGGTTCCCAGGTCCCGGCTCAGGGCCGCCGGGTCACAGGCCACCAGGACGATCCGTCTCGGCTCCCAGGGCGCTGACGGCGTCGATGACCCGCGCCCGGCGCTCGCGTGACTCGAGGACGACGACGTCAGGCGCCCCCGGTGAAGGAGAGCCGGCGAGTCATGCGTACCGAGCTGGGCGCTCACGCGTCCCGAAGCCAGGCGGGCGGCGGGTGGTCGTGCAGTGTGCGGCGGGCGTCGCGAACAGCCTGCTCACTGCCCTCCAGGGACAGGACCCGGACCGCCGGTCCCCACGAGGCGGCTAGCGGCAGGGTGAACAGGCCGGCCCCCGAGCAGAGCTCCAGGACGCGACGACGGCGGCGCGTTCAAGGTTCTCCCCAGGCACCCCCGTACGACGCGCTCGACCAGCAGCCGGGGGCGTCGACGCACCTGCGAAGCCTCGGCGTGGACAGGAGTCAGCCTCCCAGTCCCAGCGCGGATGCGTCCACGACCCGACCCGGCGCCGCCTGCGCTGCGGGTCGGCGCGGTCAGGAGCCGCCTCGTCGAGCAGGACCACGGGCTCGCCGCCGTTGGGGGCGATGGCCTCGATGCGCATACGCCGGTAGTGGCGCCAGCGGGAGCGCCTCCAGCAATCCGATCTCGGTGATGACGTCAACGGCCAGCAGGCGGCGAGGGGCAGGACCGTGACCCGGGAGCGGAAGGCGATGCCAGGTCTGCCGTCCTCACTCACCGTCAGGCTGGATGCGGGTGCGGTGGCGGTTCCTGCCAGGGAGCGCCGGCGGGCGCTGGTGGAGGCCTGGGCCGCGGCGTCAGTGGGCATGGGCTCGATCGGTATGGCGGCCGCGCGAGGCCTCAGGCAGGGAGCGACGGCAGGCCAGCCACCTCCTGCCCACCGATTCGACGCAGGCAGTCGGCCAGACCCAGCGCTTCCAGGTGCGCTGAGCGTCCAGGCCACGGGCGAGTTTCCCCGCCTACGCCTGCCGGGCCGGCTCTGGCCGACGGAGCGACGCGGTCCGGGATGCCTGGAGGATCTCAACGGCATCGGCGCGCCAGGTCCGCGAGGTCATCTCGTCAGGCGGGCCCGCACCGTCTCACCCGGGCAGGAGGACGCACGAAGATGACGCGACCGCCTGGGTCGTCCACGGGCGCTACGCAGTGCCCGTCAGCGCCGGTGCCCCCACTGCCAGGGTCAGCCCGCGGCTCGCCACGACTGGGGCGGGCTGGTCTCCGTCCGGCTGGGCTGGGGTCATCGAATCTCCCGAGGTCGCTCGACGCCGCCGAGTGGAGCGGTCAGCTGGTCGACGTGACGGCGCACGGCGACATCGGCGTCGATGATGCCCTCGGCGGTGCGGGCGCGCACGCGCGGTGGAAGTGCTGTTGACCGGGAAGCCCCAGCTGCCAGGGCATGGAGGCCACGACGACACGAGAACAGCAGGACGGTCTTGAGGCGCAGGGCGGTCTGGTTGTGGAGGATCTGCTCCCCACCAGTCGTACGACGATGTACCCGGCAGGAAGACGACGACGAGGTCGCAGAGGGGACTCGCGCACCGAACGGACATAGTTGACGACCGGGGGTGATGTCCCGGTAGGGGAGAGTCCAGGACCGTCAGGGCACGGCGATGTCAGCCCCTCCCAGGCGTCCAGGAGGCGTTCGCGCGCCGTCGCCGGTGTCCACCGTCAGGCCTCCAGGCGGTCGGGTGGGCCGACCCGGGCGTAGGTCAGGCCCGCAGCGTGGGTTGGTGGAGGCGGGACGCCAGGACGATGGCGGACGTGGGCCGCAGGATCGCGTGCGGAGGTCGGAGATGGGCCACCTCACTCGACTCTGCGGTAGTGGCGGCGATCCGGTTCATCACCAGGCAGAGCAGCCATGATCGTCAGGGTGATCCAGGCTCCCCGGGTGAGCTTGGTGGAGCAGGACGATGACGAGACCGTCCCGGTGCTCGCAGCACACCGATGGAGTTGATGATGCGGGCGCGGTGCATGCGTGAGCGGGGCCTTGGGCTCGGTGGGCGATGGTGAGCTCCTCGTCCAGTGACGCACCATGCCCACCTGGGAGAGCGTGAAGGAGATGAACACGCCCACGATGTAGAGCTGGATGAGGCGGGTCGTGTTGGCCTCGAAGCCGATGAGGAAGGCCACGGCCCCCAGCCACAGGACGATGATGCCGTTGGAGAAGGCCAGGCGGTCGCCGCGCTGGGAGAGCTGGCGGGGCATGAACTCGTCACGGGCCAGGACGCTGGCCAGGACCGGGAACCCGCTGAAGGCAGTGTTGGCGTGGCCAGGACCAGGATCAGCCTGGTGACGTGGCGACCAGGCAGAACATCGCGGAAACGAGAAGATGGTGGCGGCGATCTGTCCGATCGCGGGTCTCTGGTGGCATGCCCCTCGACCGCGCCGTTGCGCAGGAGCTGGTGGGCCGAGTCCTCCACCATGCGCACGCCGACGGCGCCGGCCAGGTGGATGACGCTCATGAGCATCAGCGCGGCGATCACCCCCAGGAGCAGCAGCGTCGTGGCGGCGTTGCGGGACTTGGGGCGCTGGAAGCTGGGCACGCCGTTGGAGATCGCCTCCACGCCGGTCAGGGCCGCGCACCCCGAGGAGAAGGCCCGCAGGACCAGGGAAGCCCGGCCAGGGCTCGGTCAGGCCCTGCTCCCAGCCGGCGTGGGTGAGGACGTCGAAGCCGGCGGACTCCAGCCCGCCCGAGGGTCCTGGTCAGTTTCCTCGACAAGGCCGACGACGGGCCATGATGCCGATGACGCCCATGTACAGGTAAGTGAATGGCAAGGCCCGACCCGACCGTGCGCGAGCCGCGCATGTTGAGCACGGCCAGGACGGTAGACGACCGCGACGGCGATCTCCACCTGTAGGGGGACCAGGGCGGGTAGGCGGTTGCGAGGCAGGAGGTGCCTGAGGACCGGAGACCGCAACGGTCAGACATAGTCGTCACAGGGCCGACGCCACCAGGAGGCCGGGCGTGGGAGCTGAGATTGCCGAGACCACCTCGTAGTCGCCGCCGCCCGAGGGTAGGCGTGACGGTCTGACGGAGGAGGCCACGACAACGGCCAGGACACCGACGACGGCCAGAGCGACCTCACTGGGACAGTGAGGGTGGCGACGACGCCGGCTGCGGCTGAGTGATGAGCACCTCATCAGGGGCGTAGCCCACGGAGGACAGGCGTCGAGTAGGCAAGATCGGAAGGGCGATCCTCTGGGCAGGAGCGTCTCCCCCAGAGCACCGCGACGGACGGATACGGACGAGAAGCCGCTTGATGCGGTTCGCGTC
>BNJU01003219.1_pt1 | contig 54784 bp, 76 predicted proteins | sample 8539281 | NCBI WGS metagenome assembly BNJU01 (sample SAMD00202456, study PRJDB9452) | human saliva metagenome | isolation source: human saliva | place: Japan
TCAGTTACGTATTGCCCGTCTGAGCCCTCCTGCGCGTGAGCCAACCGCCGCCATCCTCAGGGCGTGGCCACCGCACTCGGGGCAGGTCCACTGCCCCACCGTCCGAGCGCACCATCGGCAGGTCGTGCGGCCCTGGCGGTCCATCGACAACGGCCCCCCGCAGAACGAGCAGTGGGCGGCAGCACGGCAGCGTGCACAGGCCGCCAGTGGTGCGTAGCCGGAACGCGGGACCTGGATGAGGACCGGTCCCTCCTGGAGAGCGTGCCGCAGCGCGCGGTGCGCCAGCGATGGGATCCGGGCCGCCCCAGGGGCGCTCCCGGTCCAGCTCAGCCGGTCCCGGCACCTCGGTGCGAGGCACCGCACTGCGCACCATCTGCCGCTCAGCCATCAGGTCCTGGCACCAGCCCTGCTCCACCAGTGACTGGGTCTCCACGGAACGGGAGAACCCACCGATGAGCAGGCCGGCGCCCTCAAGAGTGGATCGCAGTGCCAGCACCGTGCGCGTATGGGTGTAAGGAGCGTGGGGCTCGGCCAACCGATTGTCCGCATCGTCCCAGATGACCGCCAGGCCCAGACGTCGCACCGGGGCGAAGGCTGCCGCCCGGGTTCCTACCACCACCCGGGCACGTCCAAGCAGCAGAGCCAGGAAGGCCCGATAGCGTCGGGCCGGACCGTGCTCGGCCGAGAGCACGACGACCGGCTCCTCTCCCAGCTCCTGGCGAAGCCTGCCTGCCAGGCTCTCAGCCTGCTCCGTCGTTGCCACCACGATGACCGCTCCTCGGGAGCTCGCCAACGTGGCCTGCACCGCCCGAGCCAGGCACACCTGCCACGGCTCGATCACGACCCCCTGCTTGCTGTCGTCACGACCATCGCTCCTGGACCGCGACGCACCGGGAGACCCACCGCGTGCCGGCAGCGCGCGCCAGGCCGCCCTTGGGGCTTCGCCGTCCACCAGCCGGGCCAGGAAGCTCTCCCCTCCGTCATAGTGCTGCCAGCCGCACTCGGACGTAGGAGGAGTCCAGGTGACCAGGTCCTGCGGGGCCTTGCCCCGCTCGGACTTCTCAGTGGTGGCGTGCCTGGCGGGAAGCGCCAGACGAACGACATCGGAGCGTGTCCCGGCGCTGCGAGCGGCCACGGCCTCGATGAGCCGGCGAGAGCTCTCCGGCAGGACCTGGAGATCCGAGACCACGCGGCGCAGTGGTGAGAGCCGACCGATGTGCGTCGTCGTAGTTCCCCGCTCCCAGATCCACCCCGCATCTCCTGCCCGAAGCGGACGATCACGGGTCCCGGGACGAGCCTCCTGCGCCATCGCCACAGGGACCAGGTAGTCGAAGGTACGGTCGAGGTGCGGTACGGGAGAGTCCAGAAGAACTCTGGCAACAGGGTCGGTGACACCTGCAACCGTTACCGTGCGCTCGCCGGGCTCAGGCGGGTCCAGCAGCTCACCCTGCTTGTTCACCTCGGAACGACGCGTGAGTCCGGTCGGCTCACCGAGGATGGGAGCACCGTCGTCGTACCCGGTTGCCATACAGCCTCTGGAAGGGTCTCGCCGGATGGTGGCAGGGCTCAGATGGCCTGACGCAGTGCCTCGACGCGGTCGGTGACCTCCCAGGTGAAGCCGGGACGCCCGAAGTGTCCGTAGGCACTGGTGGCGCGATAAATGGGGCGCAGCAGGTCGAGGTCCCGTACGATCGCGGCAGGGCGCAGGTCGAAGACCTCATTGACGGCCGCCAAGATGCGCTCCTCGGGAACGGCGGCCGTGCCGAAGGTCTCCACGTAGATACCCACCGGATGGGCCGAGCCGATGGCGTAGGCGACCTGGATCTCGCAGCGCCTGGCCAGTCCTGCGGCGACGACGTTCTTGGCGACCCAGCGCATGGCGTAGCTGGCGGAGCGGTCCACCTTCGAGGGGTCCTTACCGGAGAAGGCTCCCCCGCCGTGACGGGCCATGCCCCCATAGGTGTCCACGATGATCTTGCGTCCCGTCAGACCTGCGTCACCCACCGGGCCGCCGATGACGAACTGCCCCGAAAAGGGTTGATGAGGACCTCGGCGCCGGCGGTGAAGAGCTCGGTGCCCGCCTCGGCCTCGGCCTCCAGCACCGGGGCGATGACCTCGGCCTGGAGAGCATCGGTGAGCCACGCACGGGTGCGGTCCTCGTCGTGCTGGGTGAGAATGACCAGGTTCTCCAGGCTCACAGGGGCGCTGGCCGTCGTACCCGATCGTCACCTGGGTCTTGCCATCGGGCCGCAGACCCGGCACGATCCCTGCTTGCGCACCAGTGCCAGCCGCTCCCGCCAGACGGTGTGCCAGGGTGGATGGGCAGCGGCATGAGGGCTGCGGTGTCATCGCAGGCGTATCCGAACATGAGCCCCTGGTCGCCGGCGCCCTGCAGGTCGAGGGGTCGATGTCTCCGGTGTCCTGGCGGGCCTGAAGGGACTTATCGACTCCGGCGGCGATGTCCGGGGACTGCTGGCCGATCGACACCGAGACCCGCAGGAGCGGGCGTCGAAGCAGACGTCCGAGGAGGTATAGCCGATGGCTGAGATCTCTCGGCGTACGATCTCGGGGATCTCGACGTAGGCCCGCTCGGTGGTCACTTCTCCGGCCACGTGCACCAGGCCGGTCGTCACCATGGTCTCGACTGCGACGCGCGCGGTGGGGTCCTGCTCGAGGATGGCGTCAAGAATGGCATCGGAGACGCGGTCACTGACCTTGTCCGGGTGTCCTTCGGTGACTGACTCGGAGGTGAACAGATGCAAGGAGGGAACTCACGCGTCCATCGTAGTCACCACCCGCACCGATCCGTGGTGGCGTTACCCACGAAAGTGCACCGCAGGCTATCAGGAACCGCTCATCAGGTCCGCAGTAGGTCGGATGAGGAGACGGGCGACCTCAGCTTGCTGCCCTGCCCACGGCGACCTCCGCCCTGGGCATCCAGGACCACGATCGCGTTGGGGACGTCGCCGAAGCGAGGTCCTCCCCACGCGTTGACCGCCAGGAGTGGGCTCCCTTACGACGAGCCTTGGCGGCGCCGTGGAAGAGCACGTCGCCGTCGTCGTCCCCGGTCTCGGCGGCGAACCCGACGACGATCTGACCGGCCCGAGGCGGATCCTTCACCAGTCCGGCCAGAATGTCCGGATTGGAGGTGAGCTGGATCGATGTCGAGGCTCGCCCGGGTGACCCGGCGCAGACGGCGGGTGCTTCTCGATCTTGTGGCGCCACCGTGACGGGCCGGTAGTCGGCGACGGCGGCGGACATGATAACGACGTCGGCATCGCGGGCGGCTCACGCACGGCGTGGAGCATCTCACGGGCGGTACTGGCGGAGACGACGGAGACACTCGGCGGCAGAGCGTCAAGCAGGTCCGAAGCAACATGCGCCTGCACCAGAGTGACGCGGGCGCCCTGCTCGACGGCGGCCGTCGCCAGCGCGCAGCCCTGGCGACCGGAGGAACGGTTGCCGAGTACCGCACCGGGTCGATGGGCTCGCGCGTGCCGCCGGCGGAGACGACGACGTGCCGTCCCTCAAGGCTCCCGGTCACCTCGGTCGAGGCGACAGCGTCGTGATCCCGTGCTCCGGCTGTCGCAGGACGAGCCAGGGCCCGGGAGACGATCTGCTCGGGCTCGGGCATGCGCCCCACTCCGGAGTCCTTGCCGGTCAGAGGGCCGGAGTCGGGCTCGATAACCGTCAGGCCACGTCCGCGCAGCACGGAGACATTGTCTCGGGTAGCGGGGTTGAGCCACATCTGGGTGTGCATGGCCGGAGCCAGGACGACAGGGGCCTCGGTCGCCAAAATCGTCGCGGTGAGCAGGTCGTCGGCCCGGCCGGCACGCACCCGTGCCAGCAGATCCGCCGATGCCGGCGCGACCAGGACGAGCTCAGCCCACTCGGCCACGGCCACGTGCTCGACCGCCGCTGGATCGTCGAAGACGCCAGTGGACACGGTCTGGCCACTGACTGCCGCCAGTGCCGGCGCCCCGATGAATCGCAGCGCCGACTCGGTGGCCACCACCTTGACCTCGTGCCCCGCCCGGCGCAGCAGACGAATGACGAAGGGGGCCTTGTAGGCGGCGATGGACCCGGCCACGCCGACGACGACGCGCCGCGGTGCCCGGGGGGCGGTCGCGGCGCGTCCACTCACAGCAGTGTGCAGCTCGTCCATGCGAGCGTGACTCAGAACTGGATGTCGTCGAGGCTGGTGGTCGTCTCCCCCTCCTCGAGGGAGACAGGGGCGTCCAGGGAGATGTCGCTGAACATGTCGGCCTCGGCAGCGCGACGGGCCTCCTCTGCCTCGGCGCGGCGGGCTCGGGCGATGTCCCCGGGAATGACCTCGAGCTTGTCCTCGGCGATCTCCCGCAGGGCGATGCCGAGTGACTTCTCTCCGACTTCGGAGTCGACCAGCGGCCCGAAGAACTCGAACTGGTTGTCCTCGAGCTGCTGGGTGTAGGTGCTGATCTGGCGGGCGCTTGGCGGCCTCCACCACGAGCCCGTATGCTTAGAGTCGACCTTCTCCAGAAGGTCGTCGATCGGCGGATTGGTGATGCCCTCGGGCTGGGGAGAGGTTCCGAGCATGTGGGTGCCTCGGTTCACTCTCGATCGTGCTGCGCCGGGATATTCTAACTGCCAAGTCCCATGAGTCTCTCGAGCTGGGCGGTGGCACTCGCCACGGTGTCATTGATGACGACATGATCAAACTCATCGACCGCGCCCATCTCGGTGCGCGCCGTGGCCAGGCGCCGATTCTGCTCCTCGGAGCCCTCCGTCCCACGACCCGCGAGCCTGCTGACGAGCTCCTCCCAGCTCGGCGGTGCGAGGAAGACGAGTCGAGCCTGCGGCATGGCCTCGCGAACCTGGCGAGCACCGGCCAGGTCGATCTCCAGGAGTGCGGGACGCCCAGCGTCAAGCTGGTCCTGGACCGGGCCCCGGGGAGTGCCGTAACGGTGCGCCCCATGGACCAGTGCCCACTCCAGCATCTGACCGGTCGCGACCAGGGAGTCGAACTCCTCGGCGCTGACGAAGTAGTAGTGCACGCCGTCGACCTCCCCGGGACGGGGCTTGCGGGTGGTGGCGGAGATCGAGACGAAGAGGTCGGGGTGACGTCTGCGCAGCTCGGTGACGACGGTGCCCTTGCCCACCGCTGTCGGTCCGGCCAGGACAGTCAGGCGAGCAAGGGCGGGGGCGGACGAATCGGTGGCAACGGCGTCGGTCATGATCACATGATGACCTACCGGGCACCGCCAGCACGACCCGGCGTCTCAGCCGAAACGCTCGACCAGCGCCGCCCGCTGGTTCGCCCCCAGGCCCCGCACCCGCCGGACTCGGCGATATGCACGTCCTCGAGGATGGCGTCGGCTGTTGTGGTGCCCACTCGCGGAAGGGAGACGAGCAGTGCCCTGACCTTCATCTTGCCCAGAACCTCGTCGCTCTCGGAGGCGGCGAAGAACTCCGAGAGCTTGAGCTCTCCGCTCTTGAGCTCGGACTTGATACGGGCACGCTGCGATCGCGCCGCAGCGGCCTTTTCCAGCGCCTCAGCTCGTTGCTCAGGTGTCAGTGTAGGAAGCGTCATGCTGGTCTCCTCCCCAGTCCAATACCAGTGACCCGCACCACAAGCATAAGTCGGGTTGGGTGCACTCGCATTCGCAGGGACCGGTATTCCGGCACTGACTTCGTGTTCCCGCACACACGCTCAGCGCAGAGCAGTGGCAGCCTCGTGCGTCGCCGCCAGCGCAGCCGTCCGCAGCGCCTCGATGGAGGGGCCGGACTTCAGGACCCCGCGCGAGCTGGAGGCCAGGACCTGGCGGCGAGCCGCCCCGAAGACGGACTCCAGCTCAGCCGGCCCCGCTCCCTGCGCGCCGACGCCGGGAGCCAGCAGCGGGCCGTTGGCACGCAGCAGGTCGATCCCCAGCCGGGAGACGGACTCTCCGACGGTGGCTCCGATGACCAGCCCGATGCTGCCGAGCCTGCCCTCGCCACTCGCGGAGGCGTTGGAGGCGGTCACTCCCTCTACGACGCCGGCAGCCACCGCCTGGTCCCCGCGGACGGCGTGCTGGACGGTGGCCCCCTCGGGGTTGGAGGTCAGCGCCAGGACGAAGATGCCCGCCCGTTCGCCTCCGCCAGGTCCAGCGCGGGTGTAGGAGAACCGTAGCCCAGGTAGGGCGAGACCGTGATGGAGTCGGCGGCCAGGGGCGCGCCGTCGGACAGGTAGGCCTGGGCGTAGCCGGCCATCGTGGAACCGATGTCGCCGCGCTTGACGTCGAGGACCGACAGGGTGCCGACGTCGCGCAGGGCCGCCAGCGTCTCCTCGAGCACCGCGATACCGGCGCTGCCGTGGCGCTCGAAAGAAGGCGGACTGCGGTTTGACGGCGGCAACGCGCCCGCCCACCGCGTCAACGGTCCGTAGAGCGAAGTCCCTCAGTCCGCGGCCGAGTCGGTCAGGCCCCAGGAATCGAGCAGGCCCGGATGTGGGTCGATCCCGACACACAGGGGGCCCTGGTCCTCCATGGCGTCGGGCCAGACGGGCGCCGAAGGGCCTCAGGGCCCGCTGGACTGATGGTTCTCGGCGGGGCTCATCAGGGTCTCCCTTATCGGCAATGGGGCGGGGCTCAGGTGCGTAATCCCGCCGTGACCGACGGGCGACAATGTGTTCCTGGAGGCTGCAGACCTTGAAGGGGCCGCTCAACTGGGCCTCGAGGGCCTGGACCGCGGCCTGGAGCTGCTGGACGGTGGTGATGATGGGCCGGTCAGCACCAGTAGTGGCCGCCCGGATGGAGTAGCCGTCGGCACGGGCGCCCTGACCCTTGGGGGTGTTGACGACCATGTCGATGGCGCCGGACTCGATGAGTCCCGCGATGGTCTGCTCGCCGTGGACGCCGACACCCTGACTGATCTTGCGCACTGCCACGGCATCGATACCGTTGCGGCGCAGCACCTGGGCCGTACCGGTGGTGGCCAGGACCGTGAAGCCCAGCTCGGCCAGCCGGGCCACCGGCAGGATGATGGCCCGTTTGTCCCGGTCGGCCACCGAGACGAACAGCGTTCCCTCTGTGGGGAGTCCCCCGTAGGCTCCGGCCTGGGACTTGGCGAAGGCCCGGGGGAAGTCGATGTCGTATGCCCTGCCTCCTGTCGAGCGCATCTCGGGTCCCAGGATCGTGTCGACCACGCGCCCTCGGTGGTGCGGAATCGCCTGAAGGGCAAGACCGCCTCCTTGACGGCGATGGGGTCATCGGGATCGGTGACGGCGGCGTCGGCCTCGGGCAGGTGACCGGAGTGCCTGAGCGAGGCGATCGTCTCCCCCGTCATGATGAGGGCCGCAGCCTTGGCGAGCTGGACGCCGGAGGCCTTCGAGACGAAGGGGACCGTGCGTGAGGCCCTGGGGTTGGCCTCGATGACGTAGAGGACATCGGAGACGAGGGCGGGTGGATGTTGAGCAGCCCGCGCACACCGACGCCGGCGGCGATCTCCTCAGTGGGAGCGGCGAATGCGGGCGATCTCCGTGTCGGACAGGGTCATGGGGGGCATGACGCAGGCCGAGTCGCCAGAGTGGATCCCGGCCTCCTCGATGTGCTCCATGACGCCGCCGAGGAACAGCTCGGTCCCGTCGTAGAGGGCGTCGACATCGATCTCGATAGCGTCGTCGAGAAAAGCGGTCGATGAGCAGCGGCCCGGTCCCTGTAGACGCTCTGGGCTCACGACCGGCGCGCTGGAGGTAGTCGTCGAGTCCCCTGGGCGTCGTAGACGATCTCCATGCCGCGTCCGCCCAGCACGTCGCTGGGGCGCACCCAGATCAGCCGATGCCTGAGCCACCGAGCGGGCCTGCTCGTCGCTCAAGGCGGTCCCGTGCGCCGGTGCGGGCAGGCCGGCGCGCTGGAGCGACGCCGCGAGCCTCACGGTCCTCGGCGGCATCCGATGGCCTCGGGGGCTCGTTCCCAGCACTGGGACCCGGCCTCGGCCAGCCTGGCGGCCAGGGACAGGGGCGTCTGCCCACCGAGCTGGACGATGACGCCGACCACCGGACCGGCGGCCAGCTCGGCCTCGTAGACCTCGATGACGTCCTCGAAGGTCAGCGGTTCGAAAGTAGAGCCGGTCTGAGATGTCGTAGTCGGTGGAGACGGTCTCGGGGTTGCAATTGACCATGACGGTCTCGTAGCGCTCGGACAGCGCCATGGCGGCGTGGACGCAGGAGTAGTCGAACTCGATGCCCTGGCCGATGCGGTTGGGGCCCGAGCCCAGGATGATGACGGCCTCGCGCTCGCGGGGCTCCACCCTCGGTCTCCAGGTCGTAGCTGGAGTAAAGGTAGGGGGTGCGCGAGGCGAACTCGGCGGCGCATGTGTCGACGGTCTTGTAAACAGGCCGCAGGTCGAAGGCGTGGCGGACCTCGCGCACCGTGTCCTCACTGATGCCGCGCAGGGCGGCGACCTGGACGTCGGAGAACCCGTGGCGCTTGGCCAGGGCCAGGATCTCCGGGGTGAGAGCGGCGGAGTCCTTGACTTCTTGGGCCACTTCTTGGAGGAGCAGCATCTGATCCAGGAACCAGGGGTCGATGCGGGTGGCCTCGTGGAGCTGCTCGATCGTGGCGCCTCCGCGCACGGCCTGCTGGAGATCGACCAGACGGTGCTCGCTGGGAGTGGTCATGGACTCCAGCAGCTCGGCGGTCTGCTGCGCTGTGGGCGCCGGGCCGTCCCAGTGGAAGACGGTGCCCTTCTTGTCCAGGGAGCGCATGGCCTTCTGGAGGGCCTCGGTGTAGGAGCGGCCGATGGCCATGGCCTCCCCAACCGACTTCATGGTGGTGGTGAGTCTGGGATCGGCGCCCCGGAACTTCTCGAAGGCGAAGCGCGGAACCTTGACGACCACGTAGTCCAGGGTCGGTTCGAAGGAGGCCAGGGTGAGGCGGTGATGTCGTTGGGAATCTCATCGAGGGTGTAGCCCACGGCAGCGGGCGGCGATCTTGGCGATCGGGAAGCCGGTGCCGCGGAGGCCAGGGGCCGAGGACCGAGGAGACACGAGGATTCATCTCGATGACGATGATCCGACCGGTGGCCGGGTTGACGGCGAACTGGATGTTGCAGCCTCGGTGTCGACCCCGACCTCGCGGATGACGGCGATGCCGATGTCCCGCAGCCGCTGGAGCTCGCGGTCGGTCAGTGCCAGGGCAGGGGCCACGGTGATGGAGTCGCCGGTGTGCACGCCACGGGGTCGACGTTCTCGATGGAGCACACGACCACCACGTTGTCGGCGGTGTCGCGCGCATGAGCTCGAGCTCGTACTCCTTCCAGCCCAGGATCGACTCCTCCAGGAGAACCTCGGTGTGGGAGGCGCCAACCCGGCGCCGGCGATGCGACGCAGGTCAGCATCATCGAAGGCCACACCGCTGCCCAGGCCGCCCATGGTGAAGGAGGGGCGCACGACGACCGGGTAGCCGCCCAGGGCCTCGACGCCGTCGCGGCACTCGTCCATGCTGTGGGCGATGACGCTTCGGGCGACCTCGGCCCCGCAGCGCTCGACGACGTCCTTGAACTCGTCGCGGTCCTCCCCGGCGTTGATGGCCGCGGCGGAAGCACCGATGAGCTCGACGTCGTACTCCTCGAGCACACCGCGCTCGACCAGGCTCATGGCGGCGTTGAGGGCCGTCTGCCCGCCCAGGGTGGGCAGGAGGGCGTCGGGCCGTTCCTTGGCGATAATGGTGGTCAGCACCTCGGGGGTGATCGGCTCGATGTAGGTGGCATCGGCGATGTCCGGATCGGTCATGATCGTGGCCGGGTTGGAGTTGACCAGGATGACGCGGATGCCCTCGTTGCGCAGGACACGGCAGGCCTGGGTGCCGGAGTAGTCGAACTCGCAGGCCTGCCCGATGACGATGGGTCCCGATCCGATGACGAGGACGGAGGTGATGTCGAGGGCGAGCGGGCATCAGTTCTTGTCCTCGCGGTCCTGGCCCCGGCGGTGTTCGCGCATGAGGCGGATGAAGCGGTCGAAGAGGTGCTCGGCGTCGTGGGGTCCGGCGGCGGCCTCGGGGTGGTACTGGACGGAGAAGGCCGGCAGGTCCAGTGCCCGCAGTCCTTCGACGACGCCATCGTTGCAGTCCCAGGTGAGAGACCTCCACCCGGCCGTAGCGCCCGTTGTCGAAGGAGCCACGGACGGCGCGTCAACCCGGAGCGTCGACGGCGAAGCCGTGGTTGTGGGCGGTGATCTCCACGCTGCCGGTGGCCCGGTCCAGGACGGGCTGATTGACGCCGCGGTGCCCGTAGGCGAGCTTGTAGGTGCCATGCCCAGGGGCCCGCCCCAGGAGCTGGTTGCCCAGGCAGATACCGAAGAGGGATGCGAGCATCGGCACCCGCGCAGGGAGCTCGATCTCTGCCTCCGCGGTCCCGGGGTCGCCGGGGCCGTTGGAGCACAGGACCCGTCGAGGCCTGGAGGGCTAGGGACCTCGAGAGGGTCGTGGACTGGGGCAGGACGTGGACGCGCACGCCGCGTTCGGCGAACTGCCACGGGTGCGGGACTTGATGCCCAGGTCGATAGCGGCCAGCACCGCGACCGGCTGATCGCCCTCGGCCCGGCCCGCTGGGCTCGACGACGTAACCGGAGGGAGTCGTCACCTCAGCGGCGCAGACGCGGCCGCTCTGGGCGGCTCGCTGCGCACGGCCTGCAGGCAGATGTCGATGCAGGCCCGGCTGGGACCGCCGGGGTCGGTGGCTCCGGCGGGCAGGGCCTCCCCGGAGAAGAGGCCGCCGCGCATGGCGCCGGCCTCACGCAGGTGGCGGGTCAGTGCCCGGGTGTCGACCTCGCAGATCCCGATGATGCCGGCACTGCACAGGTCGTCCTCCAGCTCTCGGCGAGAGCGCCAGCTGGAGGCCCGCCGGGCGGGCTCTCGCACGACGTAGCCGGCGACCCAGATGCGGCCGGACTCGGCGTCCTCGTCGTTGACCCCGGTGTTGCCGATGCGCGGCGCGGTCTGCACCACGATCTGGCGGTGGTAGGAGGGGTCGGTGAGGGTCTCCTGGTACCCGGTCATCCCGGTGGAGAAGACGATCTCCCCGATGGTGCGTCCTTGAGCCCCGTAGCTGCGGCCCCGCAGGGCCCAGCCGTCCTCCAGAACGAGGAGGGCGGCTGGGCGGCGGGTCGACTCAGGCATGGGCCTCGACAGGAGCCCCGTCCAGGACGGTGGGGCGGCCGTGGAGGAAGGTGGCCATGACCTGCCCCGGCAGCTCCATACCCGCATAGGGGGTGTTCGTGGAGCTGGTCCACTGGGCAGCACCGTCGACGGTGCGACGCACCTCGGGGTCCACCACCGTGATGTTGGCCGGGACACCGACCTCGAGCTCGCGCCCCTGGTCGGTCAGGCGGCCGATGCGGGCCGGCGCCGAGGACATGGCCCGGGCGATGTCGCGCCAGGTCATGCGACCGGTGCTCACCATTGTCTCGATCAGGACGCTCAGCGCGGTCTCCAGGCCCGTCATGCCGAAGGCTCCGGCCTGCCACTCGCAGTCCTTGTCCTCCAGCGGGTGGGGGGCGTGGTCGGTCCCGACGACGTCGATGATGCCGTCGGCCAGGGCCTGGCGGACGGCCTCGACGTCCTCGGCCGTGCGCAGCGGGGGGTTGACCTTGTACAGGGGTGAGTAGGTGCGCGCCATCTCATCGGTCAGCAGGAGGTGGTGCGGGGTGACCTCCGCGGTGACGTTGATGCCGCGGGCCTTGGCCCAGCGGATGATGTCGACGCTGCCGGCGGTGGACAGGGTGGCACACGTGCAGGCGCGAACCGACGTGCTCGGCCAGCAGGACGTCGCGGGCGATGATCGACTCCTCGGCCACCGCCGGCCACCCGCGCAGGCCCAGCTCGGCGGGAGACGACGCCTCGTGCATCTGGGGAGCCCTCGGTGAGGCGAGGATCCTGGGCATGCTGGGCGATGACGCCGTCGAAGGACTTGACGTACTCCAGAGCCCGGCGCATGAGGACGGGGTCGGAGACGCACTTGCCGTCGTCGGAGAAAACGCGCACCCGGGCGGCGGAGTTGGCCATCGCCCCCATGTCGGAGAGGTGCTCGCCGGCCAGGCCCGCGGAGACAGCGCCGACAGGGTGGACGTCCACCCAGCCGGCCTCGCGCCCCAAACGCAGAACCTGCTCGACGACGCCGGCGCTGTCCTGCACCGGGGTGGTGTTGGCCATGGCGAAGACGGCGGTGTAGCCGCCGGCGGCCGCGGCACGGGCACCGGAGTAGATGGTCTCAGCGGACTCCCCGCCAGGCTCGCGCAGGTGGGTGTGGATATCGACGAGCCCGGGCAGGGCGATGAGCCCGTCCAGTTCGTGGCGCACGGCGTCGGCAGGGGCCTTCGCCGCGGCGTCGGGGCCGATGGCGGTGATGGTTCCTTCGGTGATGAGGATGTCGGTGGGGTCCTCGCCGTAGGGGCGGACACCGGTCAGGAGGTGGGAGGTCACAGCTGGTTCCCTTCGTCAGCGAGGAGGAGGTAGAGGGCGGCCATGCGCACGGAGACGCCGTTGCCGACCCGCTCGATGAGTGCGCGAGCGTGAGTCGTCTGCGGCCTCGGCGGTGATCTCGAGGCCGCGGTCTGCGGACCGGGTGCATGACGATGGCGTGCTCCGGCATGGCTCGGCGACGGGCGGAGTTGAGGCTGTAGACGCTGGAGTACTCGGCGGGGCTCGGGAAGAAGCCGCCACCGGCGCGTTTTCGCGCTCGCGCTGGGACGCGCAGCATCATGACGGCGTCTGGCTGAACCTCCTCAAAGGGCCTCGTCGAGTTACAGGAGACCTCGCAGGCCAGTTGTCCATGCCAACGGGAAGCAGCGTCGGGGGCGCCACCAGGGTGACCTGGGCGCGAGCGCGGTCAGGAGGTCCACGTTGGAGCGCGCCACCTGAGTGCAGGACGTCTCCGACGATGACTGACGCGGGCCTCCAGATCACGCTCCCTCGGGGGCGGGGATTCTCGTCCGCTGGCTGGCGCACCTGGACAGCCTAGCGGCGCAGGTCATGGCGTCCAGGAGCGCCTGGGTGGTGCTGGTGGGTGCCATCGCCCGCGTTGAGGACGGGCACGTTGATCCAACCGGCGTGTGCCAGGAGGTGGGCGGCCCCGCAGGCCGAGTGACGCACCACGACGGCGTCCGCCCCCATGGCGTCGATCGTCTGGGCGGTGTCCTTGAGGGACTCCCTTGGACAGCGAGGAGCCCTTGCCGAGAGTTGATGACGTCGGCGCTCAGGCGCTTGGCGGCCGCCTCGAAGGACAGCCGGGTACGGGTGGAGTCCTCGAAGAGAGTTGACCACGGTCTTGCTGCGCAGGGTGGGCAGCTTCTTGACCGCGCGGCTCTGGGTGGCGGCCATGGCCTCAGCGGTGTCAGGACCATGACCGCCTCGTCGTGGGTCAGGTCCTTGGCGGAGAGCAGGTGCTTCATCGGGTGGCCTCCTGGTCGGAACGCTCGCTCGAGGACTCGGCGGGCACATCGTGGGGACGATGGTGACGGCGTCGGTGGAGGCGCCGAGCTCGGTCAGGGAGACCACGACCTTCTCGGAGCGGGACGTCGGCAGGTTCTTGCCCACGTAGTCGGCTCGGATAGGTAGCTCGCGGTGACCTCGGTCCACGAGGGTCGCCAGCTGGACTGCTCGAGGGCGACCGATGGCGCCCAGGGCGTCAAGGGCCGCCCGGATCGTGCGGCCGGAGTAGAGGACGTCGTCGACGAGAATGACGACCTCGCCGTCGACGCCGCCCTGGGGGATCTCAGTGGGGCGCGGCACGCGGATGGGGTGACGCCCCAGATCATCGCGGTACATGGTGATGTCCAGCGTGCCAACCGGGATTCTGGGGGCCGTGGCTGCGGGCTGCTGCATTCCTCCGGCCGCGGCAACGGCGAGCGCCTCGACCAGTCTCTGAGCCAGAGGGACTCCCCCGCTGGGGATCCCCAGGACGACAACGTCCTGGGCTCCGTGGTTGCGCTCCAAGATCTCATGCGCGATACGGAACAGGGAACGGGCTATCTCGGGGGGACCGAGGATCTCCTTGCCCGGGGATGGTGCGCTGGAAAGCGCCTGACGAAACGTTCGGCCATTGCGGGCCCCTTCCCGCCTCTCTGGACGGACTTAAGGATGTTGGTCGCCCGCAAGTCTACGTCGCCCCGGAGGACTCCGCGAGACAGAACCACAGGACTCGCAGAGACGAAGGTCACCCCCATGTGCCGCGAATCGTTGCGCCGCCTGACAACGGCATCAGCAGAGAATGTTCCCCATCTACATATTCTCCGTATCAATGTCATACTCTTGGCACAATGCCGCGGCGTCGTCAGGCGTCGAGCGCGAGGTCGTGAACGCGTGTCGAGAGCTTGAGAAGTGAGTGCCGGATCCATCTGAGCCCGATTAAGAGCTGAACGATTCCCGCCAGGCTGAACAGGACCGGCGTCTCGCTGCGTCAGTGACTTCTTCTGAAGCAAGGAAAGACATGACACTCCCTACTCGACGTTCGATCATCACCGGCCTCGGCCCGGGGCCGGTTTGGCCGCGGCCGGCCTGCTCTCGCACTCCCCCGCCGTCGCAGACGAGCAGACCCACGACTTCGGCCCCCTTGTTTTTGACGAGCAGTTCTCCCAAGGACCCGATTTCTCCCCATCCCGCTGGAGGGACAACCGCTCCGAGCCCGAGTCGTGCACAAGCTACGACTGGGGCGTATTCACTCGGGACACCCACAGCGTCAGTGACGGCGCAGGGCACCTCCTGTGGCGCAAGCGCGCCACGCCTCTCAAGGGTTTTCAGAACCGCTTCGACAAGGAGGAGACCATCCGCTACGTCGACCAGGCCTTCATCACCACTGAGGGCTTGTTCTCTTCGTTTACGGAGCCTTAGAGACCAGAGCACGTTTCCCGCAGTCGGATGAGGGCTTGTTCGCCGGAATCTGGCTGCGGGCCGACAGCGGGACCAACGGGGGCGAGATCGACGTCGTCGAGACCTATGGCGGCGGCAGCGCCACCGGCATCGCGGAGTCGACCGTCCACTTCGGTCAGGCAGGAGGCAAGGGAAGTAATCTGGGGGTCTCCCCACGGCCCGATCTCACCGCCTGGCACACCTACGGAATGGAGAAGACCCCGGAGAGGATACTGTTCCTCTTCGACGGCCAGCCGTATCACGAGGTCCCACGCTCGGCCTCGCCGCAGGAGTTCGACACCTGCTTCGGTCCCGGCTCCGCCTACCACATCTGCCTGACCACCCACACCGGCAGCATTCACCGGGGGAGGCTCAACCACGAGGGCTTCACGCAGGCCCAGGTGGATATCGACTACATCGTTGTCCGTGCGATGGATCAGTAGCCGGATCCCCTCGGCCTTCGCCCGGTCAGCCTTCACGAGCAGGTCGTGCAGGCTGAGGGGGCGGCGCCCGGTCAACCGCTCGACGGCGTCGGAGAGCACATTCAGCTCGCCTGCGGCGATGGCGGTGTAGGTGCTCACCCAGGCGTCCGTCTCCCAGTCGGGGACGTCGTAGTGGACCCGGGAGGCGTACGCCTCCTCGACGGTCTCTTCACGGTAGACCGTTTCCCGTCCCGTTACCTCGGTGATGATCCGAGCCATCTCCTCCATGGTGAAGGCCTCCGGACCGGTGAGGTCATAGGTGACGCCGTCATGGCGACGATCGCCCGCTGCAAGATCCGTGAGGATCGTGAGGCCGCTGAGGCGGCAACGTCCTCCTCGCCACTGCGCCGACTCGCCCATCGCCAGCGGGACCCGGTGATGGAGCCCTCGGCGGAGATCTCGATGAAGAAGTCGGCGTAGAAGGAGTCCCGCAGGAACGTGTACCCCATGCCGGATTCGCGCAGAGCCTCCTCCGTGTACCAGTGAGTACGGGAGAGGGTGAAAGTCGCTCCCGGAGCGGCTCCGACGAACGAGGTGTACACCACGTGCTTGACCAGCGCCTGAGCCGCTGAGGTGATGAAGGCGCGGTGCTGCTCCAGGCGGTTCTCGGACTCGGCCGCCGAGACCATGAGGAGGATGTCGACACCGGTGAGCGCCTCGATGACGGCTTTCTCGCTGCCGTATTCAGCCACGGCCACGTCGTCCGCCCAACGGGGGCCCGGGATGCGTCTCTGACCAGAAGCCGCGGGGCAGTCCGGCATCGCGCAGATGTTCAGCGACCGCACCGCCGATCTTCCCAGTGGCGCCGGTGACAGCGATCAGAGGCGTAGTCATTGTGATTCTCCTTCCGACGCATAGGCGGTTCCTACAGCGACATCCAGTGCTGCATTCTTTCTGAGAAGAACCGCATAGGCCACCGCGATCAGGACCTGGACCAGTGCGCAGATGATGATCACTGCTACGAAAGCCGTGTCGGGGAGCATGTCTATCTCTACGGAGGCGTACCGGTACAGGGCCACGTACATCACTACGGTGGGGATCCCGAGCACGATGCTGGCGGCCAGCTGTGCCGATGTCGGCATCTTGGCCTCGGTCCATCCATCGGGTTGGATCCTGTCAGTCTGAGAATGCGCCTGTGTGCAGGCGATGAGAGCGACGATGAAGCTGGCGATCCACCGACGCCGACGATCATCGGGCCGAACACGATGATGAGAAGGGCCAGGAATATCAGTCCGGCGTCGCCATCACCCAAGTGGTCGGCACCCAGGAAGAGTGCTGCGGTCACAATTGTCTGGATAATCGCCGTCACAAGCCCAACGATGCCGCCCCAGACCGCGACTCGACGGTTCGTGGCGCGTTTCCGCTCCGCCGTGAGGACCGGGTCGTTCCAGGGGATTCCAGGGGCGGGAACCAGCATCACGGGGCCGTAGGGAATGTACGGGACAGGTGCGGGGACGCTCCATGGATGGCTGCCAGGTCCCTGGAGGAGGCTGTTGATTCTTGAGCGGGGGGCGACTGCCGGGATAGCTCGCGTCCGGCCCGGGAAAAGGGCCGGCTGACATTGAAGGCGGGGCTCGAGGGCGTGGGGGCTCGAGCCGTGCGCCCCGTCAATGGACGCAGAGGCCCCCTTGATATAGGGTAGTCGCTGAATCTTGGGGAGGAAGCTGGGTCACGGGTTACTCCGGCATTGGCGGATGAACTCGACACAGGTTAGGACACGAAAACCAGTTCGAGCCCAGCTCGCGGCATAGGGAGTGCACCCCATGCCGTGAGCCGGGCGGGCAGTGGATCAGCGCAATGTGTCCGCGAGGTCACCGATACGCCCGAGCAATCCCCCGAGGTACCGAGGCGACTCGTCCGTGGAGAGCATCCGGCTCAGCGTCATGGCCTCATCGACGGCAACAGGCGCATCCACCTCGTCGTTGTAGACGATCTCCCAGGTGGCGACTCGGGCGATGGCCCGGTCGACGGCCGGCATGCGCCCCAGCGTCCAGCCCTGGGCATAGGTCTGGATCGTCTCATCGACATCGGCCAGGTGGTCGCACACGCCGTCGAGGATCTCCCGTGTGTAGACGGGGGCCTCAGTGTGGTTGGCGGAGCTCACGGCGCGCAGTTGTGCGAAGGGAGCGCAGGTCCTCAGCGGCATCGGTAGTCAGCATCCCCGCTGATCAGCCTCGAAGAGGATCTCGATCGCACGCCGGCGCGCCTTGGTGCGGGCCGTGACCGCGGCGTGACGCAGGGCTCGAGCTGGATGAGCCCTCCTCGGGACGTTCGGGCCATCAGTCGTTGACGCGGGAGATGTAGGAGCGGAGCGGGTGTCGACCTTCACCTTGTCCCCGGTGTTGAGGAACAGCGGGACCTGGATCTCGGCACCGGTCTCAACGGTGGCGGGCTTGGTGCCTGCGCTGGAGCGGTCGCCCTGGAGGCCGGGCTCGGTGTGAGAGATCGTCAGGACCACGGAGGCCGGAAGCTCGACGAACAGGACGGCGTCCTCGTGGAAGGCCACGATGACGTCCTGGTTCTCCAGCATGAAGGTGGCGGCGTCGCCGACGGTGGCCGAGGGCACGTAGGTCTGCTCGTAGGACTTGACGTCCATGAACACGTAGTCGTCGCCGTCCTTGTAGAGGTACTGCATGTCGCGCCGGTCGACCGTGGCAGTCTCAACCTTGAGACCGGCGTTGAAGGTCTTGTCCACGGTCTTGCCGGACAGGACATTCTTGATCTTGGTGCGCACGAAGGCGGGGCCCTTACCGGGCTTGACGTGCTGGAACTCCACTACCTGCCACAGCTGGCCCTCGAGGTTGAGCACCATGCCGTTCTTCAGGTCGTTCGTCGTTGCCACGAGGGTTTCTCACCGTTGCGTTGCATCTGGGACGCGCTGATACTACCGCGACGTAACGCGCTCTCCCAGGACGGCGTGTCACGCCAGTCACTGGTGATGGGAGAAACCGGACCGCACGGCCTCGATGACCTGCTCACCCGGCCTGCCGAGGTGTTGTCGAGGTGGTGTCGACGACGACGTCGGCGAGCTCCCGGCACCTGGCCTGGCGCTCGTGGAGCATCTGGACGAACTGGTGGTGGACGGTCCCCAGGGCCACCGACCGGGGCGCATCAAGTCCATTGCGGGTGGCCAGCACGCGAGTGGCACAGGTCAGGGCCACGGCGTAGTCACCGGGCCGCAGGCGTTCCAGCCGATCGCGCAGCCGAGGATCCTCCAGGCATCCCGAGCCCAGCGCCACGACGGCGCCCTCGGCCTGTGCACGGTCGAGCAGATCGAGGGCGACACGGGCCTCGACCCGGCGGTACTCGCCCTCCGGCACTGCAACGAGCGCCAGGTCGGGGCTGGTTGCGAGCTCGTCGGCAACGCTGCGGCCCAGGTCGAGCACGGGCAGGCCCTCAGCGGCCCCGACGGCACGCCCCACGCTGAGCATCCGGCCCCCGGAGGACCGATGATGACCAGGGCCCGAGGCGAGTGAGTGCTCAAGCTCCTTGCCCTCCAACTGGGTCGGCATGACCGGTGACGGCATCGTGGGCCTTGATGAGAAGATCCTCGCCGGGCGCCTGCATCCGCACGGGCCTGGCGACGTCGTCGAGCAGGACAAGACGCAGCCTGCCGCCGCGCACCTTCTTGTCACTCATCATCGCGGCCTTGAGCTCCTCCCATCGGCCGTGGCCCTCGGTGAAGGAGGTGGGCAGGCCGACCGCCTCGAGGCTCTGACGGTGCAGTGCCAGTGCGTCGCGGCTCAGGTGTCCGCTGCGGTGGGCGACCTCGGCCGCGAAGACGCAGCCGACGGCGACGGCCTCGCCATGGCGCCACGAGTAACCGGTGACCTTCTCGATCGCATGGGCGTAGGTGTGCCCGTAGTTGAGGATCTCCCGCTGACCGGCCTCAGTGAGGTCCTCCCCCACGACGGCTGCCTTGACCGCGATCGAACGGGTGACGAGCTCGGTCAGGACCGGTGAGTCCCAGGCCAGGCAGTCGGCGGGCTCGGCCAGGACGTGGTCAAGAATGACCGGATCGGAGATGAGCCCGCACTCGACAACCTCACCGAGCCCGGCCCGCAGCTCGGCGGTCGGCAGGGTGGCCAGCGTCTCCAGGTCGGCGACGACGGCGGTCGGCGGGTGGAAGGCTCCCACCAGGTTCTTGCCCGCAGGCGTGTCGATCCCGGTCTTGCCGCCGACGGCGGCGTCCACCATGGCCAGCAGGGTGGTGGGTACCCTGCACCACCGGGACGCCTCGCAGCCAGGTGGCGGCTGCGAAACCGGCCAGGTCCGTGGTTGCTCCGCCGCCCAGGCCGATGACGAGTCCGTCGCGCCCCAGGCGGAACGAGCCCAGCCGCTCCCACAGATGCTCCAGGATGCGAGCATTCTTGGCCGCCTCGCCGTCGGGTACCTCAAGCCGAAGGACGCGCAGGCCCTGGGAGCCCAGCTGCTTCTCGGCGCTGGCCGCATGACCCGCCAGGGCCTTGGCATGGACGATGGCGACGCCTCCGGCACCTGCGCCCGGAGCGTCTAGGACGACGTGAGCCAGATCGGCCAGGAGCCCGTGGCCGATGAGCACGTCAGGGATGGTCGCTGGTGACGCTGACGCGTCGGACACCGTCGTCGCCGGCTGCTACCGGGGACGGACGGAGACGGACACGTTGAGTGAGGGCGACCGTTTCGCCGGAGGCGGCCGAGAGGTCGAGGATGCTGAGGACGCCGACGATCTTGAGGACTCGGGCTCACTGCTTTTTCGCCGACATGGGTGCCAGGACACCCACCGCCTGAGGCATCTGGACCCCGAGGGCCACGAGGATGAGAGCGGCGACCTGCTGAGGACTCAGGCCGTCGGTGGGCACGGTGAGGGTGGCGACCTCGAGTACAGCGCTGAGCGCTGGGCGTGGAGGGCCTCCATCCGGGCCAGGACGCTGTCCTGATCAGTGCGTCCCTGACCTCCCTGCTGGGCGGCGCGGGTCTGGTCGGAGTCCGCGTCCGGGGACATGAGGGGGCGTCCGGTACCGTCGCCCACGTGCCTGGCTGCCGTGCTCGGGGAGGCAGACAGGTAGATGACTGTGTGCCCGCGCAAGAGATCGCGGTTCTCGGGACGCAGCACCGCTCCCCCACCCAGGGCGATGACTCCCTGGGCAGCGGCTGGCGAGTCCAGGACGGCCCGCATAGCCCGGTGCTCGCGGTCGCGGAAGCCCTCCTCCCCCTCGGAGTCGAAGATCTCGGGGATCGTCATGCGGGCGCGACGGCGGATCTCGGCGTCGGTGTCAGTCACCTGGACACCGAGCGCCTGGGCCAGGAGCCTGGCCTGGGTCGTCTTGCTCGCGCCGGGCAGTCCCACCAGCACCAGGGGCAGCTGGTCGTCGCGCAGAGCGATGGTCGGAACGCGCTTCCAGGTCATGATCGTGTCTTTCTCACCATTGAGTACGGAGCTGATGGCTGGCCCACCATGCGGTTCAGCGTCTCATGCACCGCCTCGGATCACCACTGTGTCCGCTCAGCGATGCGGGCCAGGTATCCCTCAAGGTTACGCCTCGCCTCGGTCACCGAGTCGCCGCCGGTCTTGTCCAGGAGAAGATCGGCCAGGACCAGGGCCGTCATGGCCTGAGCGATGACGGCACCGGGGACAACGGCGCACACGTCAGAACGCTGGTGCAGCCCGGTGGCGGCCTCGCCCGTGGCCAGGTCAACGGTGCGCAGGGCCCTCGGCACCGTCGAGATCGGTTTGAACGCGGCGCGCACCCGCACCTCAGAGCCGTTCGAGATTCCGCCCTCGATGCCGCCGGCGCGGTTGGTGGCCCGCGCGAGCTCGCCGGAGGCGACCGAGACGATCTCGTCGCGCGGCCGAGCCGCGCCGGGACGCTCAGCGAAGCTGTCACCGATCTCGACGCCCTTGACGGCCTGAATGCCCATGAGAGCGGAGGCCAGCCGGGCGTCGAGCCGGCGATCGGCGGAGACGTGGGTGCCCATTCCCACCGGGACACCGGTCGCGATGACCTCGACGACGCCGCCGAGCGTGTCTCCGTCCTTCTTCGCGGCATCGATCTCGGCAACCATGGCTGCGCTGGCGGCAGGATCGATGCAGCGCACGGGTCTGCGTCCAGACCTCCCGGTGTCCCGGGCCGTCGGCGGAGGGACGTCGTCGGGCAGGGCGACGGATCCGATGCGTACGACGTGGCTGACCAGCCCGATGCCGGCGACCTGAGCCAGGACGGCTCGGCCAGCGCCCCGAGCGCCACTCGGGCGGCCGTCTCACGGGCTGAGGCCTCTCCAGGACCGGACGGGCCTCATCCAGGTCGTACTTTTGAGCATCCCGGGCAGGTCGGCGCTGCCCCTGGCCGCGGGCGGGTCAGAGGGCGGTTGCGGGCATCTCGCGCTCGTCACCGGTGCCGGCCGTCGACGAGGAGGTCACGGGGGTCCACGGGTCGGCACTCACTGACCGTGGACCACGGGCTACTCGGAGTTGCCGATCTGCAGGACGACGGGGCTGCCGATGGTACTGCCGTGGCGGATGCCACCCAGAATCCTCAGCTCATCGCGCTCAAAGGCCTGGCGGGCCCCGCGGCCGTGCCCCATGCGCCGGCGGGCAAGAGCGGCCTTGATGTCCTCACTGGTGACTCGCACGCCGGCGGGTACGCCTCCATCACCGCGGTCAGAGCCTCGCCGTGGGACTCCCCGGCCGTCATCCATCGAAGCATGAGACAGATACTCACACGTCGAGTGCTTGCTCCGACCGCCCCGTCCCGGATCGTCGCCGTGGCGGAGGTCAGTCCGCGGTAAGGCGACGGCGCCGCCAGGCCGCCAGGAGCGCGGTGCGCGATGACTGATATCGGGTCGCTGCCCGGTCATGAGCTGGACCTGGGCACGGCCTGGTGCAGGAGCATGAGCCATCCCGGAGCGAGGGCTCCGCCGGCGTTCGCCCAGGCACCGGCGACGGCGGTGGGCCAGGAGCGCAGACGACGTCGAGCATGACGGCCCCTGGTCGGGTGCCGTCGGCGGTCCAGGGCCCGCCTCAGCTGGTCCGCCAGCGGGTCCGCCGCGCGAGCGGGGCAGGGTGGAGATGACCACGTCGGCAGCGGCCATCCGCTGTGCCACCGGTACTGGAGGCCGGGTCGGCCGGTTTCCAGGTCAAGGCCTCGATATCCAGTCCCATGCGGTGAGCGGCCCCGAGTGCCCGACCTGGACCGGCGTGGCGGAGTGCCGCGACGGTGATTCTGCCGGCGCCGATCTCACCGAGTGCCGCCAAGGCGGAGCAAGCGGTCGCACCCGAGCCGAGGATGACGGCTCTACTGACGGCCAGCGCCGCGACAGGGCTCTGGCACCGCGCGCGGCGGTCTCGGTCTCCAGTGCGCCGACGATGCCGGCGACGTCGGTGTTGAAGCCTGCCAGAAGGGCCCCTCCGGTGCCGCTGCGCTGGGCGATCACCGTGTTGACCGCGCCCACGGTCTGGGCCAGGGGATCGACAACGTCCAGGTGCGCTCGAAGCACCGCTTGTGAGGCATGGACGCTCAGCCCGGCCCAGGCGGGCCCGGCCTCACCGGGAGCGGCCAGCTCGTCGAGCAGCCTCCTGGCAGTGCCCTCGAGTCCGTCTCGCGCCGCTCGTGGGTCCAGTCGTCCAGCCCGAGCCCGGCATAGCCGCCCGATGCAGCGCAGGGACAGCGAATGGCTCACCGGCTGGCCGATGACGGCGGCGCGGTGGCGGACCACCGCGCCGGCCTCCTCAACCATTCTTCTTGCCCTCGTTGCCCTCACAGACATCCTTGTTCTTGGAGCAGTAGTCGGTGAGCTTCTTGGTGTTGGCCTCCTGCTCCTCCTTGGTGGAGGCGAACAGGGTCTCACCAGTCTTCAGGTCGATGGTCACGAAGTAGAGCCAGCTTCCAGCCGGCGGATTGAGCACGGCCTTGATGGCGCCCTCACCAGGGCTGCCGATGGGACCGGGCGGAAGCCCCTGGTGAGCGTAGGTGTTGTAGGCGTTGTTGGCGTCCGCGAGCTCGGCGGAGGTGGGGATGCCACCGGAGCGCCCCAGGCCGTAGAGCACCGTCGAGTCCATCTGAAGCTTGCCCTGGGTCTCACCGTCGACCTGCTCGAGCCGGTTCTCGATGACACGAGCCACCTGTCCGTAGTACTGGTCCTTGGCGACCTCGCGCTCGACGATGGAGGCCTTGGTCAGAACCGTCTGGTAGTTCTCCTTGGGAACCTTGAGCTCGTTGAGCTCGGTGACAGTCCGAGACACCATCTGCTTGACCAGGTCCGTGGGGGTCGCGTTCTCGGTGACGTCATAGGTGCCCGGTGCCAACCAGCCCTCGACGTTGCCGCCAGCCTCTGCGGGCAGGCCGATGGACGCAGTGTCCGCGTATGCCGCCTCGATCTGCTCATCGGTGAAGTTGCTGACCTGCTTGAGCCGGTCCTTGATGATCTGCTTGGTGTTGCCGGCGGAGACCGTCAGAGTGTGATCGCTCTTGGTCTCGGGGTCGAGCAGCGCCTGAAGCGCGGCGTTGGCCGACATCTTCTTCTTGAGCTTGTAGGTCCCCGGCTGGATGGTGTTGCCCTTGGGATTGTTCTTGACCGCGTTGGTGAAGGCCTTGCCGGAGGCGACGACCCCCTTGCCATGGAGGATGTCGCCGATGTCCAGCCCAGAGGCTCCCTCCGGGATCGTCACCGTAACCTCACCCTCACCATTGCCGCGGTAGTCCTCGGCGTGGGTGGCCTGAGCGGAGGCGTCGCGCATAATGCCGATGGCCTTGCAGCCCACGATGCCAACGGCCACAAGAGTGGCGACGATGACGATGCTCGTCAACCGGTGCCGACGCCGCTTGCGCTGACGGCGCTCGACCTTTCTCCATGCGCCGTTGCTTGCGACTCTTGGGCTTGTCGGTGGCGCTACCAGCATCTTCATCGCGCTGGGATGCCGAGCTCGGCGAAGAAATCGTCGTGGCTCGCTCGCCTCTCTTGATCGGGTGGACTCTGCTCACCGCCGGCACCCCGGATGTCCGCTCGGTGCTGATGGCCTGTCTGACGATGACGACCGCGGCCGCTTGGTCGATCATACCGCGAAAGCTCCTTTCCTTCAGGCCGGCCTCGTGCAGATCCCGGTGAGCAGTGACGGTGGTGAGCCGTTCGGTCGACCAGCCGGACACACACCTGCGGCGGCAGGATACTCGCCAGGTCTCGGGCCCACCTGCGGGCATCCCTGGTCGAGCTCGAGCTGCCGCCGCCCATGTGCTGGGCAGACCTGACGATCACCTCGAAGGTCACCGTACCCTCGACGAGGTCAACGGCCTCGTCGAGATCAGCACCATAACGGTCCTCCTGGAGTACCACAGGAACCGACATGATCGCGTCCTGATCGCAACGCGCGACACCGATACGTGCCTTTCCGACGTCGAAGGCGAGCCGCACGCCCGGACGGAGTCCCGCCGGAGTCGGGTCTCCCAGTGAATCTGACACGTGATCTGACACAGAATCGCCGGTTCACGCCTGGATCTGGTCGGCGACGGAGCGAAGCGCCTCATCCAGGGCGTCGGGGTTCTGCCCACCGCCCTGAGCCAGGTCATCCTTGCCGCCTCCTCCGCCGCCCAGGACCTGAGTCGCAGTGCGCACCAGCGCCCGGCACGAATGCCCTTGTCCCGAGCACCGGCGTTGGTGGCGACCACAACGACCGGGCGTGCGTTCAGGACTCCGCCGACGGCGACGACGGCGGACTCGGAGTCGCCGAGTCGGCTGCGGGCGTCCAGGGCCACGGAGCGCACGGCGGCCGCCGAGCCGACGGCGCCGAGGTCTGGCGGAGACGAGACGGACCTCGCTCCACGCGCACGGCGTCGGAGACGATGCCGGCGGTGCGCGCCGCCAGAGCCTCCTGCTCGGCCGCGGCCAGACGCTTCGGCGTCCTTCAGACGCGTCATAAGGCCCTCGACGCGCGCGGAGGTCCTCTGGACGGCCACCTACCATGCGTGGAGAGCTGGGAGACCAGCGCGTGCTCCCTTTGGCCTGAGCTGTAGGCGCCGTCACCGACGAGGGCGTCGATGCGTCGCACGCCCGAGCCGATGGAGGACTCGCCCAGGACCGCGATGCGGCCGATATGCCCGGTGGTGGGCACATGGGTCCCGGCGCACAGTTCCTTGGACCAGTCGCCGCCGATGGAGACGACCCGTACCTCCTTGCCGTACTTCTCCCCGAACAGGGCCATGGCGCCCGCCGCGCGGGCGGCGTCGATGTCCATGATCTCGTCGGTGACGGCCAGGTCCTCGGAGAGCCTGGCGTTGACCCGCCCTCGATGCCGGTCACCTGGTCACCGACGAGGGCCGGAGCCGTGGCGGAAGTCGAAAGCGCGATGCGGGGGGAGTTCTCGCTGCCGGCCTGAATGGCAGTGGTCGAGACGATCTCGTGGAGCGCCTTGTGCACCATGTGGGTGGAGGTGTGGGCGCGGGCGATCGCCAGGCGGCGGTCCGTGTCGATCTGGGCGAAGGCCTTCTCGCCCACTGCGATCGTGCCCTCGGTCAAGGTGCCGCGATGGACGTGCAGGCCTTTGACGGGGGCCTGGACGTCGTTGACCTCGACGGTGCCCCCGTCGGCCAGGCGGATGGTGCCCTGGTCGGCGAGCTGGCCCCCCATCTCGGCGTAGAAGGGGGTCCGGTCGAGGATCACCTCGACCTCGGCCGGGGCGGTGACGACGCTCTGCGGGACGCCGTCGAGAAGGACGCCGGCCACGGTGGCCTCGGAGGAGGACTCGGTGTAGCCCAGGAAGGCCGAGCCACCGCCCATCTCCTTCTCCAGCTCGCGGAAGACGCGGATGTCGGAGTGGCCGGTCTTCTTGGCGCGGGCGTCAGCCCGGGCGCGCTCCTTCTGCTCGTTCATGAGGGTGCGGAAGGCGTTCTCGTCGACGTCGACCCCCTGCTCGGCGGCCATCTCCAGGGTGAGGTCGATGGGGAAGCCGTAGGTGTCGTGCAGCTCGAAGGCGCTCTTGCCGGATACCAGAGGGCGCCCGGTACGGCCTACGTCCCTCTTGGCCGTGGCCACTGCGGTGTCCAGGATCGTGGTACCGGCGGCCAGGGTGCGGCGGAAGGCGTCCTCCTCACCGTAGGCGACCTCGGAGATGGTGCTCCAGCCGGTCTCCAGCTCGGGGTAGGAGGCCTTCATGGCGTCCTTGGAGACGGTCAGCAGCGTTGGCATGGCGGCTTTGTCGACACCGAGCAGACGCATGGAGCGCACCGCGCGGCGGATGAGTCGGCGCAAAACGTAGCCGCGCCCGTCGTCGCCGGGACGCACACCGTCGGAGATGAGCATGAGCGCCGAGCGCACGTGGTCGGCCACGACTCGCATGCGCACGTCGTCGTGGTAGGCGTCCCCGGCCTCGGGGCCTGCGGCACCACGGCCGTAGACCTTGCCGGAGAGCTCCTCGGCGGCCCTGATGACGGGGAAGACCTCGTCGATCTCATACATGTTGGGCTTGTCCTGCATGATGAAGGCCAGGCGCTCCAGGCCGGCACCGGTGTCGATGGCCGTCTGGTCGAGCTTGCCCAGGAGCTCGAAGTCGTGCCCCTTGCCCTCTCCGCGCAGGAACTCATCGAAGACGAGGTTCCAGATCTCCAGGAAGCGGTCGCCCTGGGTGTCGACGGCAGGGCCCGCCGTCGGCCCTGTAGAGCTGCCGCGGTCGTAGTGGATCTCGCAGCAGGATCCGGCTGGGCCGGGCTGACCGGTGGACCAGGAGATGTCCTTGAAGGGAAGCAGCTGGATCCGCTCGGCGGGAACACCGATCTCACGGGTCCAGTAGTCGAAGGAGACCTGGTCCTCCTCCCAGATCGTCATCCACAGGCGCTCGCCGTCCAGGCCGTAGCCGCCCTCCTCGCGACGGCCCGTCAGCAGGCCCCAGGCGTAGGAGATGGCCCCCTCCTTGAAGTAGTCGCCGAAGGAGAAGTTGCCGTTCATCTGGAAGAAGGTGCCATGACGCGTCGTGATGCCGACGTTGTCGATGTCGTTGGTGCGGATGCACTTCTGCACCGAGGCGCGCCCGGGGCCAGGGGGCCTTCTCAGTACCCAGGATGTAGGGGATGAAGGGCACCATGCCTGCCACGGTGAACAGGATGGAGGGCTCAGGGGACACCAGGGAGACCGAGGGGCGGATCTCGTGCTCGTTCGCGGCGAAGTAGTCCAGCCAGCGGCTGCGGATCTCGGATGTGCGCATGGGGGTCCTCATCCTGTTCGAGGGGTGCCCGCTCACGTGGCGCTCGGGCCGCGTGCTGGGGCGTGTGGACGGTGTGGTGTGGTTGACCGGCAGGATTCGTACCCAGTTGATACCCAGGAGGCCGAAGAGCCTACGAGCCGGTCTGGTTGCTCCCTGGCGAGCCTACTCCCACGCCGGGGCGCCCCGAACCTCTCATGGGTCCGGGGCGCCCCGGCGTCAGGTTTGCGTGGGCGTCAGCGCGAGTAGTACTCGACGACCATCTGGACGTCACAGGTCACGGGACCTCGTCGCGCTTTGGGGCGGCGTGCACCAGCGTGGCAGAGAGCTTCGAGGTCCACGTTGAGGTAGTCCGGGACGGGCGGCAGCACGTCGCGGTGGGCGCCGGCGGCGGCGACCTGGAAGGGCACCATCACCTGGGAGCGGGGACGGACCTGGATGGTCTGGCCGGGCTTGACGCGGTAGGAGGGGCGGTCCACGACCTTGCTGTCGACGAGGATGTGGCGGTGACCACGTCCTGGCGGGCCCGGGCGATGGTGCGGGCGATCCCGGAGCGCAGGACAAGGGCGTCCAGGCGCATCTCGAGCAGCTCGACGAGGGTCTCACCGGTCAGCCCCTGGCCACGACGGGCCTCCTCGAAGACGCGCTGGAGCTGGGGCTCGCGATGCCGTACTGGGCGCGCAGACGCTGCTTCTCCTTGAGACGGACGTGGCGAAGTCGGACTCGGTGCGACGGCGGGCACGGCCGTGCCTCACCGGGACCGTAGGGGCGGCGCTCGAAGTAGCGCACGGCCTTGGGGGTCAGCGGGATGCCGAGGGCGGGAGACAGACGCACCTGGCGGCGGGAGCGCGAAGAGCTCATGCGTTTCATTCCTGTCGGATTGGTGGTCGCACGCCGTAGGCTGGTGCCGACGGCGCGGGTCAGCCGCGGTTCGGGCCGGACCCAGGAGGCCCACATCGTCACCGACGGACGGAACCTGCCGGTGCCGTCGGTCGTCTTCGATGTGGACAACTCGAGAACTCTAGCGCGCTTGTCAGGAGAAAAACCCATGTCGGAACCACCGGTGTGAGGCGGTCCTCAACGTCGCCCACGACGTTTCGCCAGTTCGAGATGCCGACGCTCCTTCAGCCGCGTGTTGAGCACGACTGCGGCCAGGGAAAGGTTGAAAAGGTTGAACAGAAGGCTGCCGATCTCGGGACCGACGCGCGCGGCGACGGCGGTTCCGGCCGGGACGGCCAGGCCGCGGCGCCATCGTTGTCATCTTTTCTCGAGGATGCGCCGCACGGCTTCGAGGCGGGAGGCCAGCTGCTTCTCGAAGCCGTTGCCTGTGGGCCGGTAGTACCGGCTGCCCTCGAGCCCCTCGGGCAGGTACTGCTGGCCGACGACGGCGTGCGGGAAGTCGTGCGGGTAACGGTATCCCCTGCCGTGCCCGAGCCCCTCGGCGCCCACGTAGTGCGCGTCGCGCAGGTGGACGGGCACAGCTGCAGCCTTGCCCGAGCTCACATCCGCCAGCGACTCGTTCAGAGCCACGGTGACCGCGTTGACTTGGGAGCGGTGGCCACGGCGAGCGCAGCCTGGGCCAGGATGAGCCCGGACTCGGGCATCCGATCATCGCGACCGCCTGCTGTGCGGCCACGGCGGTGGACAGCACCGGGGTCGGCCAGCTCGACGTCCTCCGCTGCGTGGACGACGATGCGACGGGCGATGTACCGGGGGTCCTCCCCCGCCGCGATCATGCGCGCCAGGTAGTGCATGGTGGCGTCGGGGTCTGAGCCGCGCATGGACTTGATGAAGGCGCTGATGACGTCATAGTGCTGGTCCCCGGCGCGGTCGTAACGTACTGCTGCCACGTCGGCGGCCTGCTCGACGTCGGCCACCTCGATCAGGGGCGGGGAACTGAGATCGTCCTCCCGTGCCAGCACCGTGCCCGCGGCAGCCTCCAGCAGGGTGAGGGCCTTGCGGGCGTCAGACCCGGCCATGCGCACGATCTGCTCGCGGGCCTCCTCACTGATCTGGATGGCTCCGGCAAGGCCCCGCTCGTCGCTCAGGGCGCGGTCTACCAGGCGCCCGACGTCGTCTGCCACCAGTGGGTGGAGAGTCAGGAGCAGGGAGCGGGACAAGAGCGGGGAGACGACGCTGAAGGAGGGGTTCTCCGTGGTGGCGGCAATGAGAGTGACCCAGCGGTTCTCCACGCTGGGAAGGAGAGCGTCCTGCTGGGAACGGGAGAAGCGGTGGACCTCATCGATGAAAAGCACCGTCTCCTCCCCCGACGCCAGACGCCGTCGGGCATCGGTGACCACGGCGCGCACGTCCTTGACGCCCGCGGTCACCGCCGACAGCTCCACGAAGCGTCGCCCACTGCCCCGCGCCACCAGGTAGGCGAGCGTCGTCTTCCCCGTACCGGGAGGGCCCCACAGGATGACTGAGGACAGGGACGCTCCGGGCCGCCGAGCCTTAGAGCCTCCTTCGCGCCCGTATCCACCCGCTCCACGGTCTGTGACGGCTCCACAAGGCGTCGCAGGGGTGATCCGGGTGTCAACAGGTGCGCCTGCCCCTCGAGCTCGTCGAGCGTGCGGGGGCGCATCCGCACGGCCAGAGGTGCGTGGGAGTCCGCGGGGAGTCCGGCCTCATCAGTGCCGGCCGACTCGAACAGATCCATGTACCGACCCTATCCTCCCCGTCCTCCCCCACTCACGGCGACAGAACGGGGCCGACGCCGATGCGGGCCCGGCGAGTGCCGTGGAAAGGACTGCAGCCGGATCGCTCAGAGCAGACTAATGTCTCCCGCGCCCTCACGAACCACCTCGGGGACGTCATCGGTCAGGTCGACGACGGTGGTCGGCTCGCCCTGTCCCACGGGACCCTCGATGACGACGTCGATGAGATGACCGAGGGAATCCTCGACCTCCCACCCGTTGGTCTCCGGCTCCTCCTGGTCGGGACGGATGAAGGTGGACGACAGGATGGGGGCGCCGAACTCCGCTACGAGGGACTGAGTGATGGCGTGGTCGGGGATGCGCACGCCCAGCGTGTGCTTCTTGGGGTTGAGCGTCATCCGGGGAACATCCTTGGTTCCCTTGAGGATGAAGGTCCACGGTCCCGGGGTGAGGCGCTTGATGAGCCTGAAGGCATTGTTGCCCACGATGGCCAGGGGGCCCACCTGGGCGAAGTCGGCGCACACGAAGGTGAAGTTGTGCTTGCCGTCGAGCTGTCGGATGGTGCGGATACGGTCTAGGCCCTCCTTGTTCCCGGGCGCGCAGGCCAGCGCGTAGCCGGAGTCGGTGGGATAGGCGACCAGGCCGCCGTCGCGCAGCGTGTCGACGACCTTTTCAACCAGACGTGCCTGCGGGTTGACGGGATGGAGCTCGATGTAGCGTGACATGCTTCCACCCTACCCCTGGTGACTGCGCTCACACAGCATTCCGGACCATGCACTGCGTCAGCCACGATCGGGAAGGCATTGGGACTTGAGACGACGCGTCCCGGATCCTCCTCTCCGGTCCAACGGTGGGTTCGTGCCGCACAAGCCGGCGCAACGCGCTCGCCCCTCACCCCTGCTGACGGCGGCGTCCGACGACGGCCAGGGCGAAGGCGCAAGCAGCGCCTGCCAGCGCCACGGCCAGGGTGATGAGGAAGATGATCTGGTATCCCTCGTAGGCGTTGTGACGATAAGACTCCACGATCCCGGCGGTCATCGAGTTGCCCCAGATAATAGAGGCGTAGGCGAGGAACGACGCGACCGCCATGGCGGAGCCATTGATCTCCTCAGGCAGATCGAGCTCGGCGATCGGGGCCAGGATGACCGACTTGCCCATGAAGACACCCACTGACATGACGATGAGGAGAATGATCGCCGGCCACATCATCATCTTCGATGACGGCAGCATATACACCGCTGCGCACTGATCGCGATGACGGTCAGTGCCGCTGTCATCATGGCGGCCGACGACCTGAAGACGTAGTCGGCGACGAATCCCGTCGGGATGCAGATGAGCGCGCCGACGAGGCTGGTGGCGGCAGCCCCGAACAGTCCGGAGACGCCGTCGGAGACGTTGTAGACGAGCTTGAGGTAGGGGGCCGAGGAGTAAATGAGGTTGACGTAGGTCCAGTACAGGCACATGGCTGCCAGCCCGGCCAGCCAGATACGGGGGCGCGCCATCACCTTGAACAGCCCAATGAGGGCGGCGGTGTTCGCCGAGGTGTTGTCCTGGTGGGCGATCGCGTTCCTCGGTACGAAGTGGAGCAGGCAGGCGATCAGCGGGATGAGCAGCAAGGAATAGCCGACCGCGAAGCCGATGACGATGACCTTCCAGTGCTGAGGAAAGGCCCAGACGCAGCCGACGACGATCGTGGCCAGGATAAACTCCACGCCACGTCTGATCGCCTCGAAGAAGCCCATGATCATGCCTCTGCCTTGGCTGCGATCATCCCGGGAGATGAAGGTGAGGCCATTGACCACCGCCGGCCACCCGATAGCGTCCCAGATCGCCCACGTAGAGGCGATGACAAGCATCATTCGTGAATGACAGCCCGGGAACCAGGTAGATGGTCAGCAGTGTGACAAGTCTCCAGGCGCACCACGTCACCAGGATCGACGCGGATGGTGAAGCGGTTGTTGATCCAGCCGGCCGGAACGTACATGTACATGGCCAAACCGATGATGCTCATCATGGCGCCGAAACCATCGATTCCGATCCCCAGCACGTCGGAGACCTGCAGCATGAGAGAGCCCTTGAGCGCCTCGAAGGCGGAGTACACGAGCTGACCGGACAGCACGATGCTGAGGAATGCGCCAGCGGTCACGGCGCAGAAATGCCGGGCGCCCGGTGGCGGCAGGGCCGTCATCGGGCAGCATCGGCGACGATGCTGGGTCGGGTCTCGACTGAGATCGTATCGGCGGCGACGAGTCGGGGGATGACTCAGGTGTGGACGCAGTCATAGGGACCAGGTCCGTCCTTTCGAAGGATGAGTAGATGCGTAGCAGAAGAACGTCAGCGGCGAGGGAATCTGATGGGCGATATCGGGAGAAGACACCGGTGGCACCCCAGTTGAAGAGCTCGTTCGCCCGGCTGAGCGAGTTGACGGTCCAGACGTTGATGTAGCCCTCCGGACTCGAAAGGTCTGAACCTGTCTCGCGTGTCAGGCCCCGGAGTCCTCGGGATGAATGTAGTCGGCTCCACGATCTGCAGCGTGCTCCTCCAGTCGTCCGAAAGCGTGCGACTCCGTAAAGGCAGCCCACGGGCACGTGGAGCGCGCTGCTTGAACAGGTGGAGCAGGAGGTGGCTGAAGGAGGAGACGATGACCTTCAGCCCTGGGCGCAGTCGCTCGAGCTGAGCGACCACGCCGTCGATGAGCCGCAGCGTCGCCTCCTTACCGCCCTCATTGGGCTTGATCTCGATATTGGCGTTGAGACCGGCCTCGTTCGCGAGGGTCGATGAGGTCCGCAGGGCGCGGGAGCGACTCGCCCTGAACTCGGGAGGAGAACCAGCCGCCGGCGTCGATGCCCGCCAGGTCGGCAACGGTCAGGTCGTCGTACCGGCCGGTCCAGTTCGTGGTGCGATCCAGAGTCGAGTCGTGGCAGATGATGATCGTTCCGTCAGCGATGATGTCGACATCAGCCTCCACCCAGCCCACCTGGTGGTCCACCGCGCTGCGGAAGGCGGCCATGGTGTTCTCCGGGGCGAGCGAGCTCAGGCCTCGATGCCCGATGATGATGCGCTCGCCGTTGGACAAGAACCTGTCACTCTCTGTAGTCACCGATGACATGGGCCGAATGCTACGGGCGGCGACAGCACTCAGGGATCGTCGAAGCCTGTGAATAGGGCCGACGAACACGCAGGAAAAACATGGTGCTCAAGGGCGCGCCTGCAGAGAGCCGAGTCCTAGTGTGGTGGTTGTCCTGTTCAGTGCGCCCCTGTGGCTGGGATGGGCTCAGAGGTGATGGTGCGTTGTGTGGAGAGGGAGTGATGGTGCTGGGGCGTGCGTTGCTGGTGGGTGGCTGATCGGTTCTGGTGGTAGCGGTCCTGGCCGCCTGCCTGGGCCGGGAGAGCAGGAGGAAGAAGAACAACGGCTCAGCGGCATCCTGCGGCGCGGGATCGGGTTCTGCCGGGGCGACGGCGACACCACCCTGACGGTGGTGGCCCGATACCGGACAGGACATCGTCACCCTCGACCTCGAACCCGCCAAGCGCCCTATCCGCAACACCCTTCCGCCTCACGAACACATCAAAGAGTGAGTGAAGTCACCTTGAGTCAATCTCGGGTCAACCGCAGCGCCTTCTCCACGCGGCTGCAACGCAGTGTCTAGCCGGATGCCGAACTCGATGATGAATGGGAATGGAAACCGCTCCTGGCCAGTGGACTCGCCCCATACCTGACTGCACGACGGGCCGACTGAAAGCCTTGACATCAAGTTGCTTTTCGATATAAAAATCTCTTGCATGCGAAAGGTCACCGCGACGCCACCCGGAGGCCCTCTCGGGAGGACTCCGCGTGATGACCCAGATGTTCAAGAGCGCTCGCTCACCCCATGAGGGCGAGCATTGTCTACCGCCTCATCAGCTCACCGGCTGACGTCACTGAGCTGGTGACGTTCCTCAGCGTATCTCAGCCTCTGGTTTCTCACCTGCGGGTCCTGCGCAGGCCCACCTGGTCGAGTCGGTCCGCGACGCGAAGACGCCAGAGCTACTCCCTCATTGACGACCATGTCGCATCGATCTTCATCGACACCCTCGAGCACACGAAGGGCATGACCATGACTGCTACCACTGAGGCACCGCCCCCGCGAAACCACCACCACACTCACGGCCCCGACTGCAGGCCACCTCGCCGTCATCCACGGCGACCACGTGGACTACATCCACGCAGCCACGCCCACCACGAGGACAACAGCCACTACGACGATGTGTGACACCTGCTCGTGTGAGCACTGCGGACTCCTGCGCCGTCTGCGAGTGCGAGGACTGCACCTGTCCGACCTGCAACCACAACACCTGCTCGTGCGAGCACTGCTCGGACTCCTGCTCCTCGTGCGCCTGTGAGGACTGCTCCTGCCCCACCTGCACGCACGCCGCCTGACGCGCTGCCGCTTCCCGAGCGATCTGCAGGCGTGTGGCCCCGAAGCCCTTGGAGGAGCTCGGGCCACACGCCTCCGAACAGCATTCCACTTGGTCTGGGACCGGACCGGTGAGACGCCGCCTGTGAAGTTTTCCGATAGCTTGATGGCGTCGTTCCAGTCTCATCGCGAAAACGGCGGTTGAAGTTCGCTAGGTTGGCGTACCCGCTGAGGTCTGCGACGCGGGAGACGGGAAGATCAGTGCGCCGCAGCAGGTGGCAAGCGCGAGCGATCGCTTCGACGCCGCACGAGGCGGAAAGGTGATACCGGCTGTGGAGTGGAAGAAACGGGAGAACGCAGAAGGACTCATGGCCAGTCGGGAGGCCGCAGTCTGCATCGACACCTCATCGTCGAGACTGTCCTCAATGTAGGCTAGCACCTCATTGATACGGCGGGCGGTCACGCTATCAAGGCTGGGGACATATCCTTCTGAGACGACGTGGCACCACTCGTCGCCCGGTGCTCGCAGGAAGACCCCGGCCAGATTGAGAAGAGTGATGAGCCGCTCCATCCCCTCGACCACCTATGGCGGTGAGCAGCTCGGCGGCACGGGCAGCGCTCCCTCCGTTGAGGATGATGCCCCGCCTGGATCTCTCAACAAGCGTGTTGAAGTCCGAGAGCTCTGGAAGAATCTGTGCCGCCCTGGCAACGCGCTCCGGTAGCACCTGGCATAGGACATCACGCTTCTCGAGACACTCACCTGGCCCCAGGTCGGAGAGCCAGTTGTGCGGTAGATCGGGCCCCATCAGTGTGACCTGACCTGGAGCGAAGTCGACAGTACGGTCCCCGGCCATCATCTGCCCGTGGGAGGCCACGATGAGGTGAAACTCGATCTCCAGGGTGATGGTGCCAACGGGCCAGCGGCGTCGGATAACCGTGCTGGAACCACCGAACCGTCGATTCGAGGTCAGGGAGTACGACCTCGAGATCACCGAGCCCGGTGTCAACTTCACCTGCCCCCGAACTGAGCGAGGTTGTGGGCAGGCTTTCAGCAACAGCTGAAAGGCCGGACCGGGGCGCTGAGGACGGAGAACCTGTCATGGTTTCCATGATGATCTCCTGCACTTTCCTGTGACGGCTTCAACGAGGTCAGCCGACCGTGATCTGGATCTTGATGTCACCGGGACGGCCTTCAGCAACTCGTTCGAAGGCCTCAACGGCGTGGTCCATGTCGAAGGTCTCCGTGATAAAGGCTTCAGATCGATCCTCCGGCCGGCAACGAGATCGATGGCCCGCTGGTACACGTTGGCGTAACGAAAGACGTTCTCAATGGTTGTCTCACGCGCCTGTACCTCCGTGACATCGATGGAGACCGAGTCGACGGGGATTCCACAAGAACGGTCCGATTACCTGGCGCACCGATCTTCCACAGGTCATCGTAGGCGCTCGGATGACCGGAGCACTCGAAGACGACGTCGGCTCCCCAACCCGCCGTCTGCTCACTGACGACATCGAGCAACCGTTGATCTTTTCCGTCGACGCAAAGAGTACCGGGAATGCGGGCGGCTACCTCGAGCTTAGCCGAGGAGAAGTCGGAGATAATGACTTTGAGGCATTCCTCCGCCAGCGCCGACGCGCGGTGAGCAGACCGATCGTTCCTGCACCCGGAGACGGCCACGACGTCGCCGGGGCTGATGCGAGCCTTGGTGGCGGCATGCATGCCGACGGCAAGAGGACTCCATCAGAGCACCTTCGGCGAAGGACACACCGTCGGGCAGACGATAGGTGAAGGCAGCGGGTGAATGACCTCCTCAACCAGGCACCCGTCGACCGGCAGGGTGGCCAGAAGGAAACAGCCGGGTCGACGTTGTACATGCCCGCGAGTGCTGAGCGCGAACTGAGTATCCGGAACACCGGGCTCCATAGCAACGCGGTCGCCAACGGCGAAGCCCTCGACATCCTGCCCCACCTCGGTACGACTCCGGAGGCCTCGTGGCAGAATCATGGGCGCCTCCCGACGTACCTGCCGATACGTCCGTGCGTGTAGTAGTGGACGTCGGACCCGCATATACCCACGGTGTGCGGAGCAATGCGTAGCTGTCCGGGCCCACAGGAGAGGCCTCCGGGAATCTCGCGGATGTTGATCTCGTGCTGCTTCTCAAGGACAACGGCTTTCATGATTCTTCTCCTCAGTGGATGTGAAAACGGATGAGTTCGAGTGGTGATCGACGACATCGCCGCCGATGTCAGGCAATGGCTTCTGCCCGCCTTGGGGCGGTGGACGTGACGGACGGCTCATAGGTGCCGACTGCTGGAAGACGACGACCACGTTCGTCGAATCCGGGCTGGGGCGGGCGGATCCAGATGGTGATGAGTGAACCGGCGAGGTAGAGCGCGGCGTAGGCCCAACACACTCCGCCGATGCCGCTGAACGGCATGATCAGGGTGACCAGTCCCGGACCGGCGAATGTGGTCAGCCCAGAGGCGAGGTTGTTGATCGAGATGGCTGCTCCCTGCTCCTTCGGCGCAGAGCCGGGAATACAGCACCCATCGGTACGAAGGCAGTCACTCCCATACCGAGAAGAACAGCTGCGACAGCCAGGGGCAAGGATGTTGGCGCCGAGCAGGCGGGGCACGTAGTAGAAACCGAGGGTGGCCGCCGCGCAGAACCAGCAGCCATACCAGCGCATCTGCCGCATCCAGCCGAAGCGGTCGCCGATCCACCCCAGAAGGAGCTACCGAAGACTGTGACAGCGAACTGGATACCCCAGATCGTCATCCACTGGCTCATGGTGAACCATCCGTCGCCGTAGCGCCTGTCAGTGAGGTGAGGCGGCATGATGACTGGGGAATCCGTAGAGGCTGAGGTTGCAGATAACACGAGACGACGGCAGTCAGCACAACCTGACGGTTGCGTCCGAGGATGCTGACCCCGGCGGAGAGCTCCACGAGTGTGTCGCGCAGACCTTTTCGAGCTGCGTCCGGGCTCATTCTTGGCTACCAGGAGCAGGCAGATAAGCGCACCGGGAACGGTCCAGGCCAGTGAAAGCCACAAGGTGTGGTACTCACCGGCAGGAACGGTGCGTGCGGGAATCCAGGAACCCAGGCATCCGATACCCACGGAGTAGGCGGTCCAGAACCACCCCATCGCAGAGGCCCTTGTGGCTGCGGGGATCTTCTGTGTGATGTAGACGACGAACGAGTAGATGAACAGCGGGTAGGCGAGTCCTCGTACCGCGTAGGTGATGAGAATGAGCGAGTACGAGCCGCTAGGGATGGCCACGAGGAGAAAGAGCAGGTGAACTGAAATCCACAGTCCCGCGCCTATGAGCATGATGCGTCGGACCCCGAAAGTCTCAGCCATCACGCCCGAGGCCCAGCCCGGCCAGGGCGGCCATCAGCCGTAGGCCGTGATGATGCTGGAGGCCTGCGTTGCCGCCAGTCCCTGAGAGACGAGGTACTTGGACAGGAAGGTCAACTCGAAGCCGTCGCCGGTCATGAACACCGCGATAGAAATGAGTCCCGGAATCAGGATCCGAGGCGGTGAGAGGTTCTTCATCGGTACACTCCATCGTGTTTGTGCTACGTCCAGATCCGCAGCATCGCAAGGACATATCCAGGTTGCCTTGATCTGCTGAACCGCACGACGGAAGCATATGCCCGGTTCTGATACTTTTTTGACCGGCGCTTCGAGCCGACGATAGGCGGCTGCAGACTTAAGGACCAGGACTCAACAGGTTTGCGCCGGTGCGCCCTCGCAACGATCATGAGCCCATGAGTAGCCCCTTCCCCGTTCCCCACGCCTTTTGCGCACGTCGCGCCGCCGGTTCCCGGTGTCCGTCTGGGAGAACCGCTGGGGCAGGGAGGATTCGCCACCGTCTACGCCGGGGAGCAGGTCTCATTGCGGCGTCCGGTGGCCGTCAAGATCGACTCCAGGCCATTGCACGATGAACGCAACCGTCGACGCTTCATGCGGGAGATGGCGGCGGCCAGCCGGATCAGTGGGCACCCGAACGCGGTCTCACTGATCGACTCGGGGGTACTGCCCGACGGACGTCCCTACCTGGTCATGGAACGCTGTGACGGAGGCTCCTTGGCCCAGGTCCTCGAGCGCTGCGAGCTCAGTGCCGCCCAGGCCGTCAGCATCGTCACGGCCGTCTCCGCCGCCCTGGGAGCCGCTCACGAAGCCGGAGTCCTCCACCGCGATATCAAGCCCGGAAACATCCTCATCGACGCCTACGGGAGCCCGCGTCTGAGCGACTTCGGCCTCGCCGCCATCCAGCGCGAGGGCATCGAGTCCTCCGTCACCCTGGAGACGATGACGCCAGACTTCGCTCCGCCGGAGGCCTTCACCCTGGCTGAGCCCTCACCCAGCGGCGACGTGTGGTCGATGGGGGCCGTTCTGTTCACGCTCCTGACCGGCCGCGGTCCTCGTCGCACCGCCGACGGCTCGGCCCGCAGCCTACCGGAGATCATCAACCACCTGTCCGTACCCGTGGACACCTCGGACACGCGTATCCCTGAGGCGTTGCGCCCGCTCCTGGACCAGGCGCTGCACCCCGACCCCGCGCTCCGGTACCGCGACGGCAACGAGCTCACCGAGGCACTGACTCGGGTCGGTGGCTTCCCGCGCTCGACGATCGACATCCCTCAGGCAGCGATGCGGTCGTACCATCCCGCCGCTGCCGCGGTCCCTGCCTTCGGATCCGGTGCAAGACGCTCAGGCAGGGCCTTCCTGCTCCTGGCACTCGGCGTGACAGCAGGCGCCGTCGTCTCCGCCGTCGTGCTCGCGACCTCGAACCTGATTCCCTCGGCATCCTCAGCGGACCGGACGGCCACGCGGGCCTCGGCGTCACCCGTCTCACGCACCGGCACTCCGGCGGCCAAGGGCGCCGGCAGTGGTTTCACGGCCACGGCTCGGGCGAGTGCCCTCGGCTCCGAGAAGGCCTCACCGTCTCCGGCGGCCGTCCCGACTCCCGCGCAGGTCAACGCGCAGGGCATCCCATACTCCGATGACATGCCCTGGCCGCTGGGGAACCTGCCTGAGCCGGACCACCTCGGTCGTGGGCGGCACGAGTGTCAGCCAGGTCGACTGCTCCCAGGCCGACTGGATCGTCTTCGCCGGCGGAACCTTCGACCCGGCCACGACCGCTTCCAGCGCCTCCGAGGCGCTGACGGATGACCCGCAGGTCAGGGGATCACCTGCACCAGCACCTACGCGGAACGCTATGGACTCGACCCTGTCCACCAGCTACTCGATCAATACGCTCGGTCCCAGTGATCAGGAGTGGGCCGCAGGCGATCGCGGCTTCGCCTGCGTCCTGGGCCGGCTGTAGATCTACAGAACCTCCGAGCCGTCACGGGTGCGTGCCAGAACGATCGTTCTGGCACGCACCCGTTGACTATCGGTGCGCCAGAGCTCGGCCGGCTCTCAGGCCTTGTTGGCACCCGCAGGCTTCTCAGCCTTGTCAGGCTCGGCGTCGACCCCGGCCTCCTTACGCTGCTCGGGCGTAATTGGAGCGGGCGCCTCGGTCAGCGGGTCGAAGCCGCCGCCGGACTTGGGGAAGGCGATGACGTCGCGGATGGAGTCGGCCTTGGTCAGCAGGGGAGACGATGCGGTCCCATCCGAAGGCGATACCGCCGTGGGGCGGAGCACCGAACTTGAAGGCGTCCAGCAGGAAGCCGAACTTCTCCTCGAGCCTCCTGCTCGCCGATCCCCATGACGTTGAAGACTCGCTCCTGGACGTCGCTGCGGTGGATACGGATGGAGCCGCCGCCGATCTCGTTGCCGTTGCACACGATGTCGTAGGCGTAGGCCAGGGCATTGCCCGGGTCGCTGTCGAAAGACTCCAGGCACTCCGGCTTGGGCGAGGTGAAGGCGTGGTGGACGGCCGTCCAGGCCGACTTGCCCAGGGCCACGTCACCGTCGGCCCGGAGCCTCGGCGGAGGGCTTGAACAGCAGGGCGCGTCCACGACCCACACGAAGGACCACTCGTCGTCGTTGATGGGACCGCAGCGCTTGCCGATCTCAGGCGAGCGGCGCCCAGCAGGGGCAGCGAGGTCCACAGGGCGCCCGGCGGCGAAGATACAGTCACCCGGGCTCGGCACCGGCGCGCCTGGGCCAGGCCAGCCCGTTCGGCGTCGGTGATGTTCTTGGCGACGGGACCGCCGAGGGTCCCGTCCTCGGCGACGGTCACGTAGGCCAGACCCTTGGCACCACGCTGCTGGCCCACTCCTGCCGGGCGTCAGAGGTGCGCCGCGACTGCGGGCGGCCCCGCCGGTCATGACGACGGCGCCACGTAGGGGTTCTGGAAGACCCGGAAGGTGGTGTCCTTGAAGTAACTGGTCAGGTCCACCAACTCGCATCCGAAGCGCAGATCGGGCTTGTCCGAGCCGTACCTCTCCATGGCGTCGCGGTAGGTCATGCGAGGAATGGGGGTGGGCAGGTCGTAGCCGATGAGGGCCCACACCTCACGCAGCACATCCTCGGCGACGGCGATGACGTCGTCCTGCTCGACGAAGCTCATCTCCACGTCGAGCTGGGTGAACTCGGGCTGGCGGTCGGCGCGGAAGTCCCTCGTCGCGGTAGCAGCGGGCGATCTGGTAGTAGCGCTCCATGCCGGCGACCGCGAGGAGCTGCTTGAACAGCTGCGGGCTCTGCGGCAGGGCGTACCAGGAGCCCGGTGCCAGGCGGGCGGGCACGAGGAAGTCGCGGGCGCCCTCCGGGGTGGAGCGGGTCAGGGTCGGCGTCTCGATCTCCACGAAGTCGTGGGAGTCCAGGACCCTGCGAGCAGCCTGGCTGGCCTTGGCGCGCAGGCGGATGGCGTGCTGCATGGGGCTGCGCCTCGGGTCGAGGTAGCGGTAGCGCAGGCGCGCCTCCTCGCCGACCTGCCCGGCGTCCTCGGCGTGGTCGGAGACCTGGAAGGGCAGCGGGGCTGAGGCGTTGAGGATCCGGACGTCGGAGACAACCACCTCGATCTCTCCGGTGGGCAGGTTCGGGTTGGCGTTGCCCTCGGGCCGGGCACTCACCTCCCCGGTGACTGCCAGGACGTACTCGGCGCGCAGGTCGTGGGCGACCTCCTCGCGGATGACGACCTGGGCGATGCCCGAGGCGTCCCGCAGGTCGAAGAAGGCCACGCCGCCATGATCACGGCGCCGATCCACCCAACCGGTGAGGGTGACGACCTGGCCGATGTCTGAGGCGCGCAGGGAGCCTGCGGTGCGGGTTCGCAGCACGGTGCTGTGTTCCTTCCGTGTGGGGCACTGAACCGGTACCCGTCGGGGCGCACCACGAGACGGGTGGGCGCCGGCGGCGGTTACAAGGAGCCCGGCGCTCAGGCGTGACGCGGCAACCTCACCGTGTCAGGCCGTGACCCGACGGCGCTGAAAGGCCGCCATTCTGCGGCGGTTGACCGCGACGAGCACCGACAGCACGACCAGGATCATGCTGAGTGCGAGGATAGAGGCTCCGATGATCGGGAATCCGACGGGCTCGGTGGCCGGGCCGGCCGCCTGGATGCCCGAGGCTACCGATCGCCCCGAGCCTCCCGGCGCAGCGACCTGGTGGGGCGGCGGCGTCGGCGCTGCCGGCACGGTGGGAGGGGCGGCCCCTTCGATGACCGTGACGCCTGAGACGGTGAAGTATGGGCTCTTGTTGGTGTAGTCCGCCGCATTACCCTCCTGGGCACTCATCCCCTGAGCCCCGAAGACGCGGAAGCGTAACCAGTGGTTGCCCTGATCGACGTAGTCGGGCAGCTCGAAGGAGCCGGAGGCGGTTCCGTCCTGGGCAATCGTGAAAGTGGTGACCACCTCGGACTCCGAGGGTGAGAACTGACCAGCGTTCCATCGTCAATGAGGACCTGGACCGTCACACCTCCCGGAATCCAGAGACCGTGTACATGATCGTTCCTCCGACGGCGACCGTCGACGGGCTGACGGTCGAGGCGGTGCCCGTGGTGGAGGGGTCGGTCTTGGTGTCCGCTCTGGCAATGGGACTGGTGGAGACCAGTGCCGCCAAGGAGGCGAGTAGGACGGAGCAGACGATGAGAAGCGTACGTGCTATCCGCACCAGGTACCGGTTGGCGATACGGCGCCGACCTACCGGCATCAACTGGCTCAACTGAGTCATCTGTCCTTCACCTCCTTTCTGTCGCTGCATGTTCTGACTCCGTGGACTGTTTCCTTGATGATGTCCTGAGCGGTTTCCCGGGGCCGCTCAGCGTCCACGCGGCGTCTGCAGCCGTCAGGGGGATCCTCGGTGCACGGAGCGGAAGTCCTGAACGTGCGGCGACCAGCAGGCTGCCCGCTCCGATGACGAGCAGTCCTCCGGCTCCCCCTAGGAGCATGTCGTTGGCACTGAGCCCCTTGGAGGTTGAGGCACCCTTGTCCGGGAACGTCAGGAGCTGGGCCTGGCTCGGACTCTGGGGATCGAAGGAGGCCGAGGTGATCTCCAGCTTCGCCCATCCCAGGAGACTGTTGTACGATCGGCCACCGCCAGCTCGTAGGATCCCGACCCGAATGTCGAGATGTCGATGGAGACGCTGTTGGCGTCGTCGACCTGCACCCAGCCCTGGTGGTTGCTCCAGGGAAGACGAACACCGAGACCCACTCCCCGCTGAGGCCTTGGCCTTGGGAAGAACAAGATTGACGATGTTGCCCTGGCGCGAGCCGGACAGGGATCCGGCGTTGTCCGCACTCAGCTGCGCCGCGCTGGTCACCGGGGGCACCGGGTTCCTGTTGGGACGGACGGTACGGTCCTCCGCGGCGCCGGCGGAGGCCTGTGACAAGGACTCTGAGTCCTCTGCGTCAGATGAACCGGCGTCACTACCTCGACCATCGCCTAGGCCACCTTCTTGGGCGCTGCGCTGGTTTCGGCTTCGATCGGCGCTCCGCTCGGCAGAGGCACTGCCAGACGAGGAGTCCGCACTCAGGTCGAAGGCACCAGGAGCGCGCTGAGGCGCGCTGTGAGAGCCACCGCCTGCATGAGAACCGGCACCGGACTGTGATTCCAACGAGCCAGAGGAGTCAGGGGAACCGGGGAGGTCTCCAGAGCCGCCCCTGATCAGTGGGGTCTGTCTGGTCAGAGGTGGTTGACCCAGGATCCGAGTGCGTTACCGGCGTGGCAGTCTGCGGGGACGGGGCGAAGGTGCGCGTTGATGGCGCTGTGGATGGTTCATTGGAAGGATCGTCAGGCTCCGCAGAAGGAACCGGAGAAGGTTCTGGCTGCGGGGCGACCGTCTGAGTCGGAGACGGGGAAGGCGTCACTGTGGGTGTCGGTGTGGGTTCGGGAGCTACCGGGACCTCGTAGCTGAAGACGTTGGTCGACTCGGTCAGCCCGCTACCGATCAGGGGAGACCTGGAGGAAGTAGCGGTTGGTCGTCAGATGCGTCCCGGCGTAAAGGGAGGACAGGTTGAGCTGGGCGTCGAAGGATCCCCTGTGTGAAGGTGACGGGCAACGAGGCGGTTCCCGGAACCCCGTAGCCACCGTAGGCGACCAGCGATCTCGATCTGCTTGTCGCCGTCGAGCATCGCTCCGTTCTCACACCAGCCGCTGCCGGCGATCCTGATGCTGCGTTCGGGCTTGTAGTCGGGGTAGCCGTCCTTGGGGTCTGAGCCGTCTGGATTGAGGACGGTGACGACTGGCTAGCCTGGCAGGCCTGAGCCGTTGAAGTCTGCGACGGCGTCGGGCTGGGTGATGGGCTCGGCTCTGCCGTAGGCAGCGGCTCCGGCGCGGCGGACTGCGTGGGAGCAGAGGTCGGTTCGAGGTCCTCATGGGCTCGACTGTGGGCTCTGTTGCGGGATCAGTAGCAGAATCCGCTGTGGGAGTGATGGTGGGAGCCGGTTCTGAACTCGGCTCTGTGGTGGGCTCGGGCTCCGGTGCGGGGGCGGACGTCGGTTCCACAGTCGGTTCGGACGTCGGCTCCGCGGTGGGCTCGGGTGTGGGCTCAGGCACCGGAGGATCGACGATGTTCGGGTCCTGCTTGACGAAGGAGAACATGCCCGTTGTGGCACTCTACGGTGCCACTGGTGTGGGGTCGGACTGAAGAGCTTCGTCCCGACATCCCAGCTCTGGTCACCCGTTGCCTCCCGCATTCCTTTGACGAGGTAGTCGGTGGGAATGAAAGCGCTTTGGTCACCGCTCCCAAGTTTTGGATCAAGCTCAACCTTGAGCCAGGAAATAGGGTAGGACGACACCGTGCCACCGTCGATGACGTTGACAGTGACGCTCGGGTCTGACAGAAGCCTGCCACCGTCATGACACCAGCCGGTCAGAAAGGCATCAACACCGCCCATCGCCCCTGTGCTGTAGACCGGGACCACGTACTCCGGCTTCGACTGCCCCTCGGGATAGTTCAGGGAGGCTGCAGGGCGGCATTCGGTCTTCGCGCCGGCGTCATTGACGATCTCACTTCCGGTCAGGAGGGGTGCGGCCGCGACACCGGCGGTGGTGGTCAGAATACCGAAGGCCGTCAGGACGGCAAGAATCGAACGCGCACCAGTCCTGGTGACAGGGCGGGCGGCTGGTAGCCGCTGAGGGTAGTGCATCGAGGATCTCGTTCGTGGACGGGGGCAGGTGGACTTACTCGCACAGTCCGCAGCCGGTTGGAGCGGACGACGAGGAAAGGAACGCACAAGCAACAGATACGACTGCCTTTCGTGAGCGATGATAGATGGACTACTCCCTTCAGAATCCACATCTTGGAAAACATCGCTTACGACGTCGATTCCAGGTTAGTATACACAGCAGTAACCCGACAATCGGTCGGAGCGAGACCATTCAACTCTGAAATCACTGAGGAAACTCCTGTGTTGGTAACGATAAATCAGGGCGTGTGATCATGCCGTTGCTCAGATTTCATTTCGGTCACGGTTTCTAGCGAGAGAACGAACTGGGGGTTGTTCAACGCGAACCGCGCGTTGAACTAACCCCAACGGCAATCGTCCCGCTCTTCCGATCAGACCGGATGGTCCGGTGCGGGTGGCGGCTGGTCAGGCGTGACGCCGAGCGCGCACCAACAAGACCCCGCCGATCACGAGGGCTGCCGCGACGACCGCGGCTCCCAGCGAGACCCCCGTCCTGGCCAGACCCGAACCGCTCCCGCCTCCGTCAGAGACGGAGACCGCCACCACGCTGGCGCCGTCGTTCCGGCCCTCAGCGCGACCGGAGGTCTGAACGGCGGCAGACGCGATCGCACTGAGGTGCTCACCGTTGCCGGTGAGGGGGTACTGGGGCTGGTCGGCGCGGCGTCGGGTGCCGCAGTGGGCGTCGCGGAGGGAAAGAGCCGCGACGACGGAGAAGCGCTGAACATGGTCGTTCTTGGTGCCCGCCATCGCGACTGCCGCCCTTGTTCACGGCGTAGACGTTCCCCGCCCGTCATGCAGCACGTGGTTGGGGTTGCGACCGGCGTCAATCGTCTGCCTGATCGTTCCGTCACGATCATGCACGGTGATGGTCCCGGCATTGCGGTTGGTGACATAGACCAGGAGTTGATCGGATCGAGCAGCGTTGAGCGCCCTGAGGAGACATCCTTGCCGTCGGCGTCATCACGTCTGTGGCGGTGACGACCTGATTGACCACCATACCGTCCTCTCGACAGCGACGGGTCGCCGGATCCCTGGCTGGCGACATAGATCCACGGTTGCCGGGTTGTGAGGCGACTCCGGAGGCGCGCGCGACGATGGCGGGCAGGGGCACCTCGGTGATACTGCCGGAGGCGACGTCGATGATGGCGGCCTTGGTGCTGGAGGCCGAAACAGTGACCAGGGTTCCCGAGGCCTCGTCGAGGGACAGGGACATGGCGCTGAAGTCGTCTGAGTCCTTACCCACGGTGATGTCGGCCAGCTGGGTGTTGGTGGACGTGTCGAACACGGCGATCTTGTTGGAACGCGCACTGCTGACGTAGGCGCGCTCGCGCGCCGCGTCGATGACGACGTCGCGGCTGTGGGAGACGATGTCCTTGTCGAACTGCTTGACGAGGGCGAGCGTGTCGGCGTCATAGACGGCGACGGTGTTCTGACGGGTGTTGGTCACCCACACGGTGCCGTGCTCGTCATCGACGGCCACCCCGTAGACGGCATAGCGAGCCCCCTCGAGCGGCTTGCCGTCTCGACCGGTCGCGATCGGGTCCACCTCAGGGACGACGTGATTCTGGTAAGCCAGCGTGTCTGCGTCGAGCTTGATCAACGAGGACTGCGTGACGGGCGGGCGCCCCACGGCGGAGGTGACGTACAGGGAGCTGCGGCTGGGTGAGTAGGCGGTCTGGTAGAGGCCGGGCGCAATGGAAGACTCGACTCCGACAACGCTTCCAGGCTCACCGGTGGTTCCCGGCACGGGGGTCACAGCGGCATTCCTGTCGACTCCTGAAGGATCGGACTGGGCCTCAGTGCCGGCCGATGTCGACGACGCCTCGGCGGTCGCGGTAGCTGCGGAGCCCGCCGCGGGACGTGGCGTCTCGTCGCGCATGAGCAGCCGTCCGACGACTCCAACCAGACTCAGCGCCACAGCGGATGTGAACGCCCCGACTCGTGTCAGAGCCGACCTGCGGCACGGCCGGGAGACGGACAGGGGTGTGGGGTCGGATGGAGGGGATTGCTGGTGACGGTCCATGGAGTACCTCCGTGAGCTCGTCCGGCACCGTGTCCGGAACATTCGGGGGAGGCGCACTGAGCTGCGCCGGATCACCTGGCCTCCAGGAGAGGTAGACCTAAGCGATATTAGCAACGCTAGCATTTTTTATTGTGGTTCAGTGCGACAACGGTCACCTTGTCACTGTCGGCTCACGCCCCGAGTCGAGATCCTGCTCATGGGCGTCGAGTCCCCAGGACAGTCCATGGCGCCACCATGCGTAGTCGTGGCCTCCGCGCTCCTCCCGGTAGCCGGTAGAAGCCCCTTCGGCCGTGAGAGCTCCGCCGCCGTCCGCGCTCCTGACGCAGGACCCCCTCATGCACGCCGCATTGAACCACCAGCCGCGCCGACAAGGGTTCATTCGCGCCCGCATGTCCCGAATCCCCGACGGCGCAACCAGGTCAGGGTTCTCCCTCCCCTCGCCCCGGCGGCCCGATCCCAACCAGAGGACGCCGACTGAGCGATGGCTCGTCCCGCGACATCGAGGCCTGTGCGGACGAGATCCGCCGCGCAGCCACCCAGCGACTGACCGGCCACCACCACCTGCTGCGGGCTCCAGCGTCGCCGGCCCTCCTCCGCGGCCTGAGCACCTCATCGCGAGTTCCCTGCTGCGTCGAGATCCGCCAGATCCCGTGCACGCATGGACAGGTCGCCGGGTCGATGAGCAACAGGTCCCAGGACGCCGCCCTGGCGCCAAGACGGCCGACGACGTCGTTGCGGCGCCAGATCTCTCCGTCGAGAAGAACCAGCAGCCCGTACTCCTTCCCCGTGCTCCCCGAGCCATCCCCGCAGCCGGCTCCCTGACGGGCGTCGATGAGGTCCTGCTGCCACAGGGTGACACGTCGCGCCGAGTCGCCAGGGACGTCGAAGCCATTGAGGACCGTGCCGCTGAGATCAGTGCTGCGTCCATACCCTCCACCGCTGACCTCAGAAGTGCTCCAGGGCTGCTCCGTGGCCGCCCACTCCGGGTGGGTGGATGCCGTCGGTCCCTCCCACAGGGAGGAGACGAAGCCGAAGCCGTCGTGCAGGCGATCAGGATTGAAGGCATCCGGACGCCCTTCGGCGTGGACCCGCTTCCAGGTCCCCCGCCGAGCTCCGGCATCGTCGGGTAACGGCTCCCGAGTCACGACGAGCCGGTACCCCACGAGGGCGTCCTCCGGCAGCAGAACGTGGTGCGCCCACCAGCTGGTTCCTGGGACCCGGGTGGCGAGCGCCGGGGAGATGTGGGTGCGATGATTGTCCGTCAGCGTGTTGAGATGGATGAGAACGCTGGGACTGGCACCGTGCCGCCGGTCGTCGTGCCACAGAAAGGTCGCCTCACGCATCTCGACACCGTCAACGACACGGGTCTCCCCCAGTACCGGCGTACCGCCGGCTAGCAACAGCCAGGGTGTTGTCATCAGGATGAGGCGGCCACCAGTCCGGAGCCGTACGAAGCAAGCCGCCGCAGGGATCCACCGGAGTCGGTGCCAACTCTCTCCAGCGGGTGTCCTGTGCCTGAGCTTCGTCAGGACGGGTACCGCTCACACCAGCGACCCTATCGGACTCGCTCCATTCCCATCGCAGCACCACCCGCGAGAGATAGAGCCGCCGGGAGAGTCGACAGCCGTGGGAGTCGGCGCTTCACCGCCATGGTCCCGGGAAGTGGGGGAAGGAGAAGTCAGTCGTCGAAGTCGAAGCCCGCGGCATCGGCCTCGCGCACAAGCAAGGTGATGGCGTCGTCGTCGGTGAGATAGGGCGTCAGAGCGACAGCCAGTGCCTCGAGATCCTCCCGGCCTCCCCGGGCAAAGAAAGCGCCTCCTTCCGGATCCGCATCCTCCACCTGCGGAGTCCGGTTCAGCTCCACCAGCCGACGCACGACACCGTCCCCAGAAGTAGCCGTTCGGCTCGTGACCCAGGGGAGGCGATCGTCTCGGTCGTCGGCGGGGTGCCCGCGTCGATGCTCAGATAGGTCCAGGAGCCGCTGTCAGTCTCGACATCCTTGATGAGGATGAGGGTGTCGTCGTAGTTCTTGTCGTGGTCGGTCATGGAAGTCCTATCGAGTTGTGCGCTGGTTCGGTTGAGCGGCTGGTGCGTCAGGAGCCCCTCGCGTACGACGAGTATTGGGCATCATGTCCGTTCATGTTCACCTTTCGTCTCTCCCCGTGACGTGGAGAGACGGACCTCCTACCTGTGATCCGGCTCGTGGGCATCGGAATACTGCCATTCTCCCGTAGCCTGGGTTGCAGGAGCGATCCGTGCCCTGTTGACCCCGTTCGGGTCCTGCCTCACCTGGTGTGCGGCAGGAGCGTCCCGTGAGTCTGTGCGTGTTAGCCCATGAGCCATCCGGTCAGTCCGGGTGCGGGGCGAGTGTGGTGGGCCAGGTACGGCAAAGAGCGGAGGACAAAAGGTCCTCCCCACACTCCGCCGCGGTCCCCAAGCACTTCACGGGGACAGAGATGGGAAAACTTCATGACTACCTCCAGCAGCACTGTGCCCGGCGCCTCCGACGACGCTCAGGGCACCGAGCTAACAGCCCCCTGGTCTCGACGCGCTCTTCTCGCCGAGCTCTCCGGCGGCCGGCCGGCTGACCCGGCTGAGCACAGACAGCGACGACGACACCGTTGCCGCACCACACACACCGACGACACCACCTCCTCCCCGAGGACTTCGCCACTCCGGCCTCCTCCGACTCTCCCGGAGGACCCGGAGGACGTCGACCACGAGACGAGGGCCGACGACGTCGAGCAGAGACCGCGAGGCCGACCCGGAGGATGAGGACTCCGATGAGGACGACGGCGTCGACATCGATGAGGAGGAGGTCGACGGCCACACTCCCTTCATCGACTCCGATGCGGACCCACAGGACAAGAGCGAGGGCGCCGACGCTCCGCGTGACCGCAAGGGCAGGCGCGAGGCGAAGGAGGACCACGAGGACGATGAGATCACCTTCGCCGACCTGGGACTGCCCGGCGACCTGCTCAAGGCCGTCACCGACATGGGCTTCGTGAACCCACCGCCATCAGAGGAGGCGATCGGTTCTGCTGGCCGGCCGTGACGTCGTCGGCGTCGCCCAGACCGGAACCGGCAAGACCGCGACCTTCGGTCTGCCGCTCCTGGACGCCGTCGACTCCCGTGACGGCGTGGTCCAGAGCCACGTCCTGGCCCCACTCGCGAGCTTGCCCTCCAGAGCGCCGAGGCCATCACCGACATGACCTCCCGTTCCCGCAGGGCTGGACGTGGTGGCCGTCTACGGCGGTGCCCCCTACGGTCCCCAGATCGGCGCGCGTCAGGGCGGCGCCCAGGTCGTCGTCAGCACCCCGGACGTCATCGACCTCATTGACAAGGGCGCCCTCCAGCTCGACGACGTGCGCTACTCGTCCTGGACGAGGCCGACGAGATGCTGCGCGAGGCTCGCCGAGGACGTTGAGACGATTGCGAGTCCCTTCCCACCGAGCGGCGCACCGCCCTGTTCTCGGCCACGATGCCCTCCCGGCCATCCAGGCCGTGGCGCGTCAACACCTTCACGAGCCCGTCAGGTCGAGGTCTCGAGGCCGGCCTCCACCGTCGCCACCGTCCACCAGACCTACGCGGTGGTTCCCTTCCGCCACAAGATCGGCGCCGTCTCCCGGGTCCTTACCGTCACCGACGCCGAGGCCGCCATCGTCTTCGTGCGCACCAAGTCCACGGCCGAGGACGTTGCCATCGAGCTGGCGGGCCGGGGCATCCAGGCCGCTGCCATCTCCGGTGACGTGCCGCAGCGCGAGCGAAGCGCCTGGTGGAGCGTCTGCGCGCCGGCACCCTCGACGTGCTGGTGGCTGGATGTGGCCGCCCGCGGGACTGTGACGTGGACCGCATCGGCCTGGTCGTCAACTTCGACGTCCCCCGCGAGGCCGAGGCCTACGTCCACCGTATCGGCCGCACGGGCCGCGCCGGTCGCCACGGCGAGGCCGTCACCTTCCTGACCCCCAAGGAGAAGGGCAAGCTCCGCCAGATCGAGCGCCTCACCGGCAGCCGTCTGGAGGAGATCACCCTGCCACTCCCCGCGGACGTCTCCGAGCACCGGGCCCGAAAGCTCCTGTCCAGGCCGCCGCCCCGCCACGAGCGCGGCCGTCTGGACTATCGTACCTGCCGCTGGTCAGTGACTCCGCCCGGGAGCTGGACATCGACGTCGAGGAGCTGGCGGCCACGCTCCTGGCCCTCGCCGTGGGGGACGAGGGACCGCGCAGGCGCAGGACCGTGGCGGTGAGCGCCCCAGCGCGCACGCCGGGAGGAGAACCTCGACTCCGAGGGGACCTTCCTGTCGGCCTCCTTCGAGGCGGGCGCGGGAAGAACCGTCGCGGAGAACGGGAGACCGTGGCGAGGGACGCCGCTCGGCCACGCGTTCCGGGACGCCGCGAGCACGAGGGCCCCAGGACCGTCTACCGCGTCGAGGTGGGCCACCGAGACCGGGTCCTTCCAGCGCGATCGTCGGCGCCCTGGCTAACGAGGGCGGAATCGAGGGCTCCGACATCGGCAAGATCGACATCCTTCAGTCCTTCTCCCTGGTCACGATCTACGCCGACCTCAGCCCCCGAGCAGCTGAGCGTCATGGGCGGAGCCACCTTCGCCGGCCGTGAGCTGCGGATCCCGCCCGATGAGGGCCGGGTCACGGATGGTCCGGCCCCAACGGTGGGGAGCGTCGTCCCCAAAGCGGCGCGACTGGGACGATCGCAAGGGATCGCGGCGAGCGCAGGGACCGTTCGGACCGCGGCTTCCGTCCGCGCCGTGATGACGGTGACCGTGGCTGGAAGGACCGTGACGGGCGCGGCGGCAGGGGCGGTTACGACCGCTCGGACCGCGGGGACCACCGCGACAACCGCCGGTGGGACGAGCGCCGGGGTGACCGGGACGGCTTCCGGGGCCGGCGCGAGGACCGGGTGCGACCGACGGCTACAGGGTGACTCGATGCAAACGGCCGTGGCTATGGCGAGCGCAACCAGAACCGCTTCGGCGGCAACCGGGGCGGCTTCCGTGGAGGCGCGGCGACCGCTGAGTCCCCGGCGGCTCACTGACACGATGGGTGGGGCGGCAACGCACGTTGCCGCCCACCCATCATCGCAACCGGTCACGTGAGGGCGATCGGCGCTGCGAGATCTTCTTCGCATACTGTGAGCGCATGAGACTCAGACACGCCATCCTCGGGCTGCTGTCCCATCAACCGCAGAGCGGCTATGACCTCAACCGAGCCTTCACCAGCTCGGTCGTTTACTTCTGGTACGCCGACCAGTCCCAGATCTATCGCACCCTCGACCGCCTTGGGGCTGATGGCGCCATTTCGACGCAGGTCATCCCTCAGAGCGGTCGACCGGATCGGCGGGTGCACAGCCTGACGGAGTCGGGTCGCGCCGAGCTCGATGCCTGGCTGATGAGCCCGCTCGAACCCAATACGATGAAGATCCCCTGCTGGCGCAGCTCTTCTTCGCGGCTCGACTGGGTCACGAGAGAGTCGATGCGTTCCTGTCCGAGGCCGAGGAGAGGATCCGCCGGGAGCTGGAGGAACTGGAGGCGATCGACATCGACGTGGTGGATCTCGACACCGCAATGAAGGCGGCAGTGCTTCGTTGCGGGATCGACGGCACAAAGAGCCCAGCTGGAGTGGGTCGCCCAGACCCGGCGCGCCATCGCCGCGGACGCCAGCACTACACGGTCGAGAACCGCTGAGGGACCGAGACCGCTGATGAGGACAGCCACTGAGGAGACGCATCAACATCACATACTTGCATAGTCCAATACTCGTATTGCATGGTATGAGTATGGATGAAGCATCTCCCTCCGGCGGTGCACCCGCCGCAGCCCCTTGACCCGTCTCGTCGTTTTCAGTGTCGTTGCCCTCGGCTCCGGCTGGATCGGACTCCTCGTCAACAAGGCCCTCGGCATCCCCCACTCCATGAACTCGCTGGGTAGCCTCATCTGGATCATGACGCCGCTCCTGGCCGGTGCCGTCATGGCCCTGAGCGACCCGTCACTGCGCCGTTCCTACGTCGCCTCGTGGCTTCCGGGCAGGCTGCGGGCCTATGGCGTGGCACTCGCCGCCTTCCCACTGTCCTTCGCCGTTGCCATCGCCGTCGGCTGGGCGGCAGGGTGGCTGACCCCCGCCGGGCTGGGAGCATTCGGGGGTGTGGTGGCCGCGAACGTGGTGGGGACCGTGCTCAAGAACGTCGCCGAGGAGGGCGCCTGGCGCGGCTACCTGACGCCCGCGCTCATCGGCCGAAAGCTGCCCGACCCCTGGGTCTGGCTCATCGTCGGAATGATCTGGGGCCTGTGGCACATCCCCTACTACGTGTGGTTCCTGGACGAGTCGCTCAGCCCGCTCGGTCTACGACGTCCCTCGATCATCTACGCCCTCATGACAGTTCCCCTCATGATCTGCTGGGCACCCTTGTTCACCGAGCTTCGGATCCTCAGTGGCAGTATCTGGCCGGGCCTTATCGCGCACTCGATCGCGAACCTCACCAGATCCCCATCAGCATGGGCGGTCTACCGATCAAAGCGGGCTGGGGACTGCTGGTCTCCCCGCTGGTGGGCGTCATTCCCAACGCCATCGTCCTGGCGGCGGGCCTGGGGCTGTGGGCGCGGCGCACCGGCCGGCTCCGCCGTCGGCCTCGGTGATCCGCTTGGCCGCAGCAGGGCGGGGACCGGCTCGGGGTCCGCGCTCTCAGGCTCGACGCACCCGCACGGTCCCCATCTGGGCGCGGGCCCGCAGCTCGAGGCGTCGCTCGAGGGCGTCGGGGTGGTCCTGGCGGGGCAGGTCGGTTGTCACACAGGTCCAGGAGTCCTTCATACGCCGCAAGGACCTTGACGAAGCCGGCCTCCGTGTGAGCCGACACCGTGCCGGCGGTGGAACGGATGCGCACCGAGCCGGCCTGGGCCCACACGCTCCCGTCGCGCAGCGTGCCGATGACGATGGAGCCGGCGTCGGCGTGCACGCGCGCCCGATCCACAGTGCTCACGCACTGATCGATCCAGCATCAACGCTGGCATCAGACGCGTGCTGCGTCCGGCACCGTCACGCGCACGCAGAGACGTCTCCGGGCCCCACGGCCAGATACCAGCGAACCGCTCACGCCCCACGAGAGCGATCTGACGGACACTCACTATGGCGCCGTCAGCAGTGACATCCAGAAGAGGCTCCAGGAGCTCATCGGCCTCGACAGTGATCGTGCACCCCACTCCCGGCGCGGTCACCACGCTCAGAGGGGAGCAGGTCCAGGGCGAGGTATGGTGAGACGATCCATCAAGGCTGTCTGGAGAATATGAGTCGCAATGACATCATTCAGTAGAGTTAATGGTGTCCAGTCGAGGTGATTCTGCCCAGAATCTGCGTGAGCTCCGCCCACCCGCGTGTTTCAGTGCTGAGTGGTTCGATGAGTTCATATCGATGACCTCGTCGGTGGCTCAGACGCAGGCGGCGGCGATCTGCTTTGCGGTGGCGTCTGGCCTGGAGACGGGCCAGGAGTGTGCCCACTCCGGCCAGTGCCAGCCCGATCAGTAGGCCACCGAGCAGCAGGGACAGTGGGCAGGGAACTCGTCCCCAGCGGGAACGTCAGCAGTGATCAGGGAGGTGGTCCTCCAGGACGC
>BNJU01001879.1_pt1 | contig 54760 bp, 67 predicted proteins | sample 8539281 | NCBI WGS metagenome assembly BNJU01 (sample SAMD00202456, study PRJDB9452) | human saliva metagenome | isolation source: human saliva | place: Japan
GACTTAGTTTGAACTTTGGCGTAGGGTAGTAGAACTAAAGTAAAAATATGTTTTTCACTAGACTTTTCAAACGAAAGTAGTAGAATAGTAATAAAATACTGGAGGAAAGAGAGTAGGAAATGTACCGTTATCAAATTGGCATTCCCACATTAGAATATGATCAGTTTGTCAAAGAACATGAATTAGCCAATGTATTACAAAGTAGTGCTTGGGAAAAAGTGAAATCTGATTGGAATCATGAGAGACTTGGTGTCTATGAAGGGAAGACATTACTGGCGACAGCTAGTATTTTAATTAGAACTCTTCCGCTAGGCTATAAAATGTTTTACGTCCCAAGAGGACCCATATTGGATTATGGGGATACGGAACTCTTGAGTTTTGTCATTCAGTCCATTAAGTCTTATGCTCGCAGTAAGAGAGCGGTTTTTGTGACTTTTGACCCAAGTATTTGCCTATCTCAAAGTTTAATCAATCAGGAAAAGACAGAATTTCCTGAAAATCTGGCTATTATTGATAGTTTGCAACAGATGGGGGTAAGGTGGTCAGGAAAAACAGAGGAAATGGGAGACACCATTCAACCTCGTATTCAGGCGAAAATATACAAGGAAAATTTTGAAGAAGATCAACTTTCCAAGTCAACAAAACAGGCTATTCGAACAGCACGAAACAAAGGTCTTGAGATTCAATATGGTGGACTGGAACTATTAGATTCATTTTTCGGAGTTGATGAAAAACCGAGAAGCGAAAAAGAGATTCATTTGAGAAATGAAGCCTATTATAAAAATTGTTAGATAACTTCAAAGAAGATTCCTATATTACGCTAACGAGTTTGGATGTTTCTAAGCGTTTAAGAGAATTAGAAGAACAGTTAGAAAAAAATAGAGTAGTTGCAGAAAAATTTAATGATGCAACCAAACCTTCAAAAAGTTCAGGAAAATATAAAAAGAAAAAAAGAACGTTTAGAAGAGGAAATAGATTTCTTGCAGGGATATATGAATATGGGAAAAATCAAACATTCCGTTAGCGGCTACTTTGAGTTTGGAATTTGGTACTACCTCTGTCAATCTATATGCTGGTATGGATGATGATTTTAAACGTTACAATGCACCAATTTTAACTTGGTATGAAACGGCTCGCTATGCCTTTGAGCGAGGTATGGTCTGGCAAAATTTAGGTGGTGTTGAAAACTCTCTCAATGGTGGACTTTATCATTTTAAGGAAAAATTTAATCCAACGATTGAAGAATACTTGGGTGAATTTACAATGCCTACCCATCCGCTCTATCCTCTGTTAAGACTTGCTCTTGATTTCCGTAAAACATTAAGAAAAAAACATAGAAAGTAAGTATATGGCACTAATTACACTCACGAAAGAAGAGTTTCAGGCTTATTCTGATCAGGTTTCTTCTCGTTCCTTTATGCAATCTGTCCAGATGGGGGATTTGCTAGAAAAAAGAGGGGCTCGAATTGTTTATCTTGCTTTGAAACAAGAAGGAGAGATTCAAGTTGCAGCTCTGGTTTATAGCTTGCCCATGCTGGGTGGTCTGCATATGGAGCTCAATTCGGGTCCGATTTATACCCAACAAGATGCTCTTCCAGTTTTTTATGCGGAGTTAAAAGAATATGCCAAGCAAAATGGTGTATTAGAGTTGCTTGTAAAACCTTATGAAACTTATCAAACTTTTGATAGTGAAGGTAACCCAATAGATGCTGAGAAAAAAAGTATCATTCAAGCTTTAACTGATTTAGGTTATCAATTTGATGGATTGACGACAGGGTATCCAGGTGGAGAACCAGATTGGTTATATTATAAGGATTTGACTGAATTAACTGAAAAAGAATTTACTTAAAAGTTTTAGCAAAAAGGGGAAGCCTTTGGTGAAAAAGGCTGAAACTTTTGGTATTCGGTTGAAAAAGTTAAAACGTGAAGAGCTATCAATTTTTAAGAACATCACAAAAGAAACCTCTGAACGTAGAGAATATAGTGATAAAAGTTTAGAATACTATGAGCATTTTTTTATGATGCTTTTTGGAGAACAAGCTGAGTTTCTCATAGCAACCTTGAAATTTTTTCGGAATATATGAACAAATTACAAGGTGAGCAAAAGTAAACTAGAAGAAATCCTGGACAAGTTGCGACTTGATTTGAGTAAAAATCCTCATTCTGAGAAAAAACAAAATCAACTGAGAGAATATTCTAGTCAATTTGAAACTTTTGAAGTTCGAAAAGCAGAAGCGCGAAACTTGATTGAAAAATATGGGGAAGAAGATATTGTTTTAGCCGGTAGTTTATTTGTTTATATGCCTCAGGAAACGACTTATCTCTTTAGTGGCTCCTACACTGAGTTTAATAAATTCTATGCCCCAGCACTACTTCAAAAATATGTTATGTTGGAAAGCATAAAACGTGGAATACCTAAATACAACTTCCTGGGCATTCAAGGGATTTTTGATGGTAGTGATGGTGTTTTGCGTTTTAAAACAGAATTTTTAATGGCTATATTGTACGTAAAGCAGGAACTTTCCGTTATCATCCATCGCCTTTAAAAATACAAAGCTATTCAGTTATTTAAAAAAATATTAGGACGTTAAGATGAAAAAGCCAATATTTAGCTTTCTTTCAGCTTATTTTAGTAAAATAGTCTTTATTTGCTAGAAAGGTGGAGAGACATGCGCTGGATTTTTTTCGTTTGATAGGGGCTTTCTTTTCTTTTTGTGTGGCGTTTGTTTTGGCGCCTGGTTTGGATAGTTGTGCTCTTATGTGCGCTTGCTTTTCGGTCTTCTCTGGTATCTGAACGGGGATTTTCAAGGGAGCGCTAAAGCAAGCAGAACGGTCAGTAAAGATTGGTCAACAAAGTATCGACCAGTGGGAAAAACAGGGCAACTGCCTAAGTTGAACCAGATAGATAGCCATCAACACTCTGAAGGAAGGTGGCCGCAGGCTTCAGCTCGTATTTACCTAGATCCCCAGATGGATTCACGCTTTCAAGAAGCTTATGTAGAAGCAATTCAGAATTGGAATCAAACTGGTGCTTTTAACTTTTGAAATTGTCACCGAGTCCAGTAAGGCAGATATTATGGCTACGGAGATGAATGACGGAGGCACTCCTGTGGCAGGAGAGGCGGAAAGTCAGACCAATCTCTTAACGGGGCAATTCTTGTCTGTAACGGTGCGGTTGAATCATTATTATTTGTCCAATCCTAACTATGGCTATTCCTTTGAGCGTATTGTCCATACGGCAGAACATGAGTTGGGGCATGCAATTGGCTTGGACCATACAGATGAGAAGTCTGTGATGCAACCTGCAGGTTCCTTTTATGGTATCCAGGAAGAGGATGTTGAAAGACTTCGAAAATTATATGAGACCAATGAGTAGGGAGTTATCTTTCCCTACTTTTTTGTTATAATGGAACTATGAATAACTTGATTAAATCAAAACTAGAGCTCTTGCCGACCAGTCCTGGTTGCTACATTCACAAGGATAAAAACGGGACTATTATCTATGTAGGAAAGGCTAAAAATCTGCGAAACCGTGTGAGGTCCTATTTCCGTGGAAGTCATGATACCAAGACAGAGGCTCTGGTGTCTGAAATTGTGGATTTTGAGTTTATCGTTACGGAGTCTAATATTGAGGCACTTCTCCTAGAAATCAACCTGATCAAGGAAAACAAGCCCAAGTACAATATCATGCTCAAGGATGATAAGTCTTACCCTTTCATAAAAATCACCAATGAGCGCTATCCTCGTTTGATTATCACCCGTCAGGTCAAAAAGGACGGAGGTCTTTATTTCGGTCCCTATCCAGATGTGGGCGCAGCCAATGAAATTAAGCGATTGCTGGATCGGATTTTTCCTTTTCGAAAGTGTACGAATCCACCGTCTAAGGTCTGTTTTTACTACCATATCGGCCAATGCATGGCCCACACTATCTGTAAGAAGGATGAGGCCTATTTCAAATCCATGGCTCAGGAGGTTTCTGATTTTCTGAAAGGGCAGGATGACAAAATTATCGATGAACTCAGGGGCAAGATGGCAACGGCAGCCCAGACTATGGAATTTGAACGTGCGGCGGAATACCGTGACCTGATTCAGGCTATTGGAACACTTCGAACCAAGCAACGGGTCATGGCTAAGGATCTCCAAAATCGTGATGTCTTTGGCTACTATGTGGATAAGGGCTGGATGTGTGTACAGGTTTTCTTTGTTCGTCAGGGCAAGCTTATTGAGCGCGATGTCAATCTTTTCCCTTATTATAATGATCCGGATGAGGACTTTCTAACCTATGTAGGGACAATTCTATCAAGAAAAAAATCTCATCTAGTTCCTAATGAGGTATTGATTCCGCAGGATATTGATGAAGAAGCAGTTAAGGCTTTGGTGGATACCAAGATTCTCAAACCCCAGCGTGGAGAGAAAAAGCAACTGGTCAATCTGGCTATAAAGAATGCTCGAGTCAGCCTAGAGCAGAAATTCAACCTGCTAGAGAAATTTGTCGAGAAGACCCAAGGAGCTATTGAAAATCTAGGACGCTTGCTTCAAATCCCAACCCCAGTTCGTATCGAGTCCTTCGATAACTCTAATATCATGGGAACTAGTCCTGTTTCAGCCATGGTGGTCTTTGTCAACGGCAAACCAAGTAAGAAGGATTACCGTAAGTATAAAATCAAGACTGTCGTTGGGCCAGACGACTATGCCAGTATGCGAGAGGTCATTCGCAGGCGTTATGGTCGAGTTCAACGTGACGGCTTGACTCCGCCAGATTTGATTGTGATTGATGGGGGACAAGGTCAAGTCAATATTGCCAAGCAAGTCATCCAAGAGGAACTAGGTTTGGATATTCCAATTGCAGGTCTGCAAAAGAATGATAAGCACCAAACCCATGAATTGCTCTTTGGAGATCCGCTGAAGGTGGTGGAGTTATCTCGCAATTCTCAGGAATTTTTCCTCCTCCAACGCATTCAAGATGAGGTGCACCGCTTTGCTATCACTTTCCACCGTCAACTGCGCTCCAAAAATTCCTTCTCTTCACAACTGGATGGAATTGACGCTCTGGGACCTAAACGCAAGCAGAATCTCATGAAGCATTTCAAGTCTTTGACCAAAATCAAGGAAGCCAGTGTGGATGAGATTGTCGAAGTTGGGGTACCAAGAGTAGTTGCAGAAGCTGTGCAGAGGAAGTTGAACCCGCAGGAGGCAAAAGCCTTGCCTCAAGTGGCGGAAGAGAGAGTAGATTACCAAACGGAAACTGGAAATGATTAAAAGGAAGTTTCTTTGTCTTGAATAGAATTGTTCAAACTAAAAAAACGATTGGCTGGTCCAATCGTTTTTAATATATCTTATTGTAATTGAGATTTATCTGGGAGATAAGAACCACCTAGATAGGTATTGCTGAGTTTTTCAAGAGTTCCATCTTGGTAGAGTTCTTTGAGTGCTTTATCAAATTGCTCTTTAAACTCTTTTTGGTCGCTTGAGAAAACGATATAGTTGCTGGGACTATCGGCAGAAGGTAAATCAACAACCGAAAGGTCTAAGCCACGGTCCTTGATAATCTTTTGAACGGATACCTTGTCAAAGACTAGAAAATCAAACTCACCGTTAGAGAGATCTAGGATTCGTTTACCGATATCCTCGCCGGAAAAATCAATTGTAGCGGGATTGTCAGTGTGTTTCTGATTCCAGTTATTGATGAATTGAGCGTTTGAAGTTCCGGTATCCTCTTGCGTTGTTTTGCCAGCGATTTGGTCAAGTGAAGTCAAAGGATTTTTCTTGTTGCTGACAAGGACGAGGGGGTTGTTCGAAATTGGAAGTGAGTAAAGGTATTTTTCAGCACGCTCTTTTGTATAACTCAAGTTATTAGCTGCGGCTTGATAGTGACCAGAATCAAGTCCTGGAAAGATGCTCTCCCAAGCAGTTCTTTGGAATTGAATCTCGTAGTCGCTGAGTTTTTCATCTACTGCTTTTAGAACTTCGATGTCGAAGCCTGTCAGATTGCCCTTGTCTTCGTAGTCAAATGGCGGCACATCACCAGCTGTAGCAACGACAATTGTCTTTTGAGAACTAGTCTCTTTGGGTGTGGCTTGATTCCCACAGGCAACCAAAAATGGTAGGATGGCTAATAATAGGCTAAATTTTTCATAATATCTCCATTCAAATGTAAAGTACTTGTTAGTTTATCAGAAATGTTCCCGATGAACCAATATATATTTTTTATGGCTGTAATAAAAAATCTTAATCATGAAAAATCCCTGCAAGCTCTTTCAAATTATGGTAGAATGGAAGCAGTAGAATTAGAAAAGGAAATCGATTATGAAATTTCTTGAATTAAACAAAAAAACGTCATGCGACTAAGCAGTTCACTGACAAAGCCTGTTGATCCAAAAGATGTGCGTACGGCTATCGAAATCGCAACCTTGGCACCAAGCGCCCACAACAGCCAGCCTTGGAAATTTGTGGTAGTACGTGAGAAAAATGCCGAACTGGCAAAATTGGCTTACGGTTCAAACTTTGAACAGGTATCATCAGCGCCTGTAACCATTGCCCTGTTTACGGATACAGATTTGGCTAAACGTGCTCGTAAGATTGCCCGAGTTGGCGGTGCTAATAACTTTTCTGAAGAACAACTTCAATACTTCATGAAAAATTTGCCTGCTGAATTTGCGCGTTACAGTGAGCAACAAGTCAGCGACTACCTAGCCCTCAATGCAGGTTTGGTTGCCATGAACTTAATTCTCGCTCTTACAGACCAAGGAATTGGCTCAAATCTTATACTTGGTTTTGACAAATCAAAAGTCAACGAAGTTTTGGATATCGAAGAACGTTTCCGCCCAGAACTCTTGATTACAGTGGGCTACACAGACGAAAAATTAGAACCAAGCTACCGCTTGCCAGTAGATGAAATCATCGAGAAAAAGATAGAAAGAAGAAAAAAATGACAGCAATTGATTTTACAGCAGAAGTAGAAAAACGCAAAGAAGACCTTTTTGGCTGACTTGTTTAGCCTTTTTGGAAATTAACTCAGAACGTGATGATAGCAAGGCGGACGCTCAGCATCCATTTGGTCCTGGTCCAGTAAAAGCCTTGGAGAAATTCCTTGAAATCGCAGACCGTGATGGCTACACAACTAAGAATGTTGACAACTACGCAGGACATTTTGAGTTTGGCCATGGAGAAGAAGTTCTTGGAATCTTTGCCCACATGGACGTGGTGCCAGCTGGTAGCGGTTGGGACACAGATCCTTACACACCAACTATCAAAGATGGTCGCCTTTATGCGCGTGGAGCTTCTGATGATAAGGGACCTACAACAGCTTGTTACTATGGCTTGAAAATCATCAAAGAATTAGGCCTTCCAACTTCTAAGAAAGTCCGCTTCATCGTGGGAACTGATGAAGAATCAGGCTGGGCAGACATGGACTACTACTTCGAGCACGTAGGACTTGCAAAACCAGACTTCGGTTTCTCTCCAGATGCTGAATTCCCTATCATCAACGGTGAAAAAGGAAACATTACTGAGTACCTCCACTTTGCAGGTGAAAATGCAGGCGCTGCCCGTCTTCACAGCTTTACAGGTGGTTTGCGTGAAAACATGGTACCTGAATCAGCAACAGCAGTCGTTTCAGGTGACTTGGATGACTTGCAAGCTAAACTAGATGCCTTTGTTGCAGAACACAAGCTCAGAGGAGAAATTCAAGAAGAAGCTGGTCAATACAAGGTTACCATCATTGGTAAATCAGCCCATGGTGCTATGCCTGCTTCAGGTGTCAATGGTGCGACTTACCTAGCTCTCTTCCTCAGCCAGTTCGACTTTGCTGGACCAGCCAAAAACTACCTTGATATTGCTGGTAAAATTCTCTTGAACGACCATGAGGGTGAAAATCTCAAGATTGCTCATGTGGATGAAAAGATGGGGGCCCTTTCTATGAATGCCGGTGTCTTCCGTTTTGACGAGACAAGTGCTGATAATACCATTGCCCTCAACATCCGCTATCCAAAAGGAACAAGTCCTGAGCAAATCAAGTCAATCCTTGAAAACTTGCCAGTTGCTTCTGTTAGCCTTTCTGAACACGGTCACACGCTCACTATGTGCCAATGGAAGATCCACTTGTCCAAACCTTGTTGAATGTTTATGAAAAACAAACTGGACTTAAAGGTCATGAGCAAGTTATCGGTGGTGGTACTTTTGGTCGCTTGCTCGAACGTGGGGTTGCTTACGGAGCCATGTTCCCAGACTCAATTGACACCATGCACCAAGCCAATGAATTTATCGCCTTGGACGATCTTTTCCGAGCAGCAGCAATCTATGCCGAAGCTATTTACGAATTGATCAAATAAAACGATAGAAGTCTGAGATTGTATGCTTAGACTTCTTTTTGGAGGGAAAGTAGATGTCTCAAATTGAAAGAATCAAGCAGGCTATTATGGCAGATCCGCAGAATGCTACCTATACAAAGCGTGGCATCGAGCCTCTCTTTGCAGCGCCAAAGACTGCTCGCATCAATATCATCGGTCAAGCGCCTGGTCTTAAAACTCAAGAAGCAGGCCTTTACTGGAAGGACAAAAGTGGTGACCGCTTGCGGGACTGGCTAGGTGTGGATGAAGATACCTTTTACAATTCAGGTTATTTTGCGGTTTTGCCAATGGATTTCTACTTTCCAGGGCATGGCAAGTCAGGTGACCTGCCACCGCGAGCGGGTTTTGCTGAAAAATGGCATCCTCAGCTCTTGCAAGAATTGCCCGATATTCAATTGACCCTCTTGATTGGCCAGTATGCCCAAGCCTACTATTTAAAGGAGAAAATCAGTGGCAAGGTGACAGAACGGGTAAAACATTATCAGAATTACTTGCCAGAGTATTTTCCTTTAGTCCACCCCTCGCCGCGAAATCAAATCTGGATGGCCAAAAATCCTTGGTTTGAGGCAGAAGTGGTGCCAGATTTGAAAAAAAGAATTAAAACCATTTTATAGTCAATGAAAATCAAAGAGCAAACTAGGAAGCTAGCCGCAGGCTGCTCAAAGTACAGCTTTGAGGTTGTGGATAGAACTGACGAAGTCAGTAACCATACCTACGGTAAGGCGACGCTGACGTGGTTTGAAGAGATTTTCGAAGAGTATTAGGAGAAAAAGAATGAAAGAAATAACCTTTGACGCATTTTATCAGCTTTATCAAAACGACCAACTTTCTTTAGTGGACGTGAGAGAAGTAGATGAGTTTGAAGCACTTCATTTAGAAGGTGCTCAGAATCTTCCTCTGAGTCAATTAGCTGATACTTATGATCAATTGGACAAGGATCAGTTACATTATGTTATTTGCAAATCTGGAATGAGATCGGCGCGTGCTTGCCAATTTCTAGCTGAACAAGGTTATGAAGTTATCAATGTTCAGGGTGGCATGTTAGCCTTTGAAGAACTTTAAAATTTTGCATTTCTCCTACTTGGTGTGGACTGGGTAGGAGAATTTTATTTTTAGACAATTCTCATTTTTGAGAATCTTGAAAACATTCAATATTTACTTCGTGATACTTTTTTCATACTCTTATTCATGATATACTAAGTCAGTATTTTTATAAATATGAAGGAGATTTTTCATGGCTAAAAAGGTGCCCTAACAGGTTTACTCCTGTTTGGAATATTTTTTTGGTGCGGGGAACTTGATTTTTTTCCGCCTTCTCTAGGTGCTCTATCTGGAGAACATTTTTCTTCCTGCCATCGCAGGTTTTGTCTTTTCAGGCGTCGGTATCGCCGTCTTGACTCTTATTATTGGAACGTTAAATCCTAAAGGATATATCTACGAGATTTCAACAAAGATAGCGCCTTGGTTTGCGACTCTTTACCTCTCAGTTCTTTACTTGTCAATCGGTCCATTCTTTGCTATCCCACGTACAGCTACAACAGCTTACGAAGTAGGGATTAGCCCTCTTTTGTCGGATGCAAATAAAGGTCTTGGTTTGATTGTCTTTACAGTTCTGTATTTTGCAGCAGCCTATTTGATTTCGCTTAATCCATCAAAAATCTTGGACCGCATTGGACGCATTTTAACGCCAGTATTTGCGATTTTGATCGTTATCTTGGTTGTTCTGGGAGCTTTCAAATACGGTAGAACAAGTCCTCAAGCTGCTTCAGCTGCTTATCAAGCTTCTGCCTTTGGTACAGGTTTCCTAGAAGGTTATAATACCTTGGACGCCCTTGCCTCAGTTGCCTTCAGTGTAATCGCAGTTCAAACATTGAAACAACTTGGATTTTCAAGTAAGAAAGAATACATTTCAACTATTTGGGTGGTTGGTATCGTTGTTGCCCTTGCCTTCAGTGCTCTTTATATCGGGTTAGGGTTCCTTGGAAATCATTTTCCAGTACCAGCTGAGGCTATGAAGGGTGGAACACCAGGTGTTTACATTTTGTCACAAGCCACTCAAGAAATCTTTGGCTCAACAGCTCAACTCTTCCTTGCAGCTATGGTTACCGTAACCTGCTTCACAACAACGGTTGGTTTGATTGTGTCTACAGCTGAATTCTTTAATGAGCGCTTCCCACAAATCAGCTACAAGGTTTATGCGACAGCCTTTACTTTGATTGGATTTGCCATTGCCAATTTAGGTCTTGATGCGATTATCAAGTACTCCATTCCAGTACTGGTTATCTTGTACCCAATCACCATTGCCATCGTTATGATTGTCATTGTCAACAAATTTGTGGCTCTTTCAAAACCAGGTATGCAGTTGACAATTGCTGTGGTTACAGCTATTGCTATTGCAAGCGTACTAGGAAGCTCATTTAAGGTTGAGTTTCTTGCAAATCTTGTCAACGCTCTTCCTTTTGCCAAGGCATCTCTCCCATGGTTGGTACCAGCCGTTGTCGGAATCTTGCTCTCATTGGTTTTACCAAACAAGCAAGAAAGCGATGTTTTTGAAATGGAATAATCACTAAAATCACTTTTGTAGCAAAGTCTGCAGGAGTGATTTTCTTTTTTTATCCGATGATAAATGTGTTATAATAGGTAGCAAAAGAGGTGAAGAAATGAATCAAACTGTAGAATATGTTAAAGAACTGACAGCCATTGCGTCGCCAACAGGTTTTACTCGTGAAATTTCAGACTATTTAGTCAAGACTTTAGAAGGTTTGGTTACCAGCCAGTTCGCACAGCCAAGGGCGGTGTCAATGTAACTATCAAAGGTCAAAATGATGAAGAGCATCGCTATGTGACTGCCCATGTAGATACGCTTGGTGCTATTGTCCGTGCTGTCAAACCAGATGGCCGTCTCAAAATGGACCGTATCGGTGGCTTTCCTTGGAACATGATCGAAGGAGAAAACTGTATCGTTCATGTGGCAAGCACAGGTCAAAAGGTATCAGGCACCATCCTCATCCACCAAACTTCTTGTCATGTCTATAAGGATGCAGGAACTGCAGAACGCACTCAGGACAATATGGAAGTGCGTTTGGACGCCAAAGTAACCAGTGAAAAAGAAACTCGTGCTCTTGGCATTGAGGTCGGTGATTTTATCAGTTTTGACCCACGAACTGTCGTGACAGAGACAGGTTTTATCAAGTCTCGCCATTTGGATGACAAGGTCAGCGCAGCGATTTTGCTTAACCTGCTTCGTATTTATAAGGAAGAGAAGATTGAATTGCCCGTAACAACCCATTTTGCTTTTTCAGTTTTTGAAGAAGTAGGCCACGGTGCTAACTCTAATATTCCTGCTCAAGTAGTCGAATATCTGGCTGTGGACATGGGAGCCATGGGAGATGACCAGCAGACAGACGAATATACAGTGTCTATCTGTGTCAAGGATGCTTCAGGTCCTTATCACTATGACTTCCGTCAACATTTGGTTGCCTTGGCGAAAGAGCAAGATATTCCATTTAAGCTGGACATCTATCCATTTTATGGATCGGACGCTTCAGCGGCCATGTCCGCAGGGGCAGAGGTCAAACACGCCCTCCTTGGTGCTGGTATTGAGTCTAGCCATTCTTATGAGCGTACCCATATTGATTCGGTGGTCGCAACAGAACGAATGGTCGATGCTTATCTTAGAAGCAATTTGGTAGATTGATATGTGCCTTATTTGCCAGAGAATTGAGCTCATCAAGGCTGGGGAAAATCCCTATTTTGTCAAAGAGTTGGAAACAGGCTATCTTGTGATTGGAGACCATCAGTATTTTGAAGGCTATAGTCTCTTTCTAGCCAAGGAACACGTCACGGAATTGCACCATTTGAAAAAGGAAACAAGACTCCGTTTTCTCGAAGAAATGAGTCTAGTCCAAGAGGCAGTTGCCAAGGCCTTTGCTGCTGAGAAAATGAATATCGAACTGCTAGGAAATGGCGATGCCCATCTCCACTGGCATCTTTTTCCTAGACGAAGAGGTGATATGAATGGTCATGGTCTCAAGGGACGTGGTCCAGTTTGGTGGGTTCCCTTTGAAGAAATGACAGCAGAAACCTGCCAAGCAAAACCGGATGAGATTAAAAGATTAGTCGAACGTTTATCATCAGAAGTAGATAAACTATTAGAAATAAAGGAGTAGAAATGAAAAAAAGATACCTTATCTTGACAGCTTTGCTAGCCTTGAGTCTAGCAGCTTGTTCACAAGAAAAAGCAAAAAATGAAGATGGCGCAGCTAAGACAGAACAAACAGCCAAAGCTGATGGAGCAGTCGGCAGTAAATCTCAGGGAGCTGCCCAGAAAAAAGCAGAAGTGGTTAACAAAGGAGACTACTACAGCATCCAAGGGAAATACGATGAAATCATCGTAGCCAACAAACACTATCCATTGTCTAAAGACTATAATCCAGGGGAAAATCCAACAGCCAAGGCAGAGTTGGTCAAACTCATCAAAGCTATGCAAGAGGCAGGTTTCCCCATTAGCGACCATTACAGTGGCTTTAGAAGTTATGAAACTCAGACCAAGCTCTATCAAGATTATGTCAATCAAGATGGGAAAGAAGCTGCCGACCGTTATTCTGCCCGTCCTGGCTATAGCGAGCACCAGACAGGCTTGGCTTTTGATGTGATTGGGACAAATGGTGATTTGGTGACAGAAGAAAAAGCGGCCCAATGGCTCTTGGACCATGCGGCTGATTATGGTTTTGTTGTTCGTTATCTCAAAGGCAAGGAAAAGGAAACAGGCTATATGGCTGAAGAATGGCACCTTCGTTATGTCGGAAAAGAAGCAAAAGAAATAGCTGCAAGTGGTCTCAGTTTGGAAGAGTATTACGGCTTTGAAGGCGGAGATTACGTCGATTAAAAAATAAAATTTTCTCTTGCAATTTCAGATAAATAGTGTATAATAGATGGGTATGTGAAAAAGCATACTTGTGGGAGGTAAAATTTTTAATTACCGCCAAAACCACAAAGGAGGATTTAAAAATGGCTAAAAAAAGTCGAAAAAAACTTGTAAAATTGCAAATCCCTGCTGGTAAAGCTACACCAGCTCCACCGGTTGGACCTGCTCTTGGTCAAGCTGGTATCAACATCATGGGATTCACAAAAGAGTTCAACGCTCGTACAGCTGACCAAGCTGGTATGATCATTCCAGTTGTTATCTCAGTTTACGAAGATAAATCATTTACTTTCATCACTAAAACACCACCAGCTGCTGTTCTTTTGAAAAAAGCTGCAGGTGTTGAAAAAGGATCAGGTACACCTAACAAAACTAAAGTTGCTACAGTTACTCGTGCACAAGTACAAGAAATTGCAGAAACTAAGATGCCAGATTTGAACGCAGCAAACGTAGAGTCTGCAATGCGTATGATCGAAGGTACTGCTCGTTCTATGGGATTCACTGTTGTTGACTAATCAATAACACAGTAGAAAATCTCACAGCAGTCTATTAGTTGCTTTTCATACTAGGCAAGTGACTGATGCTTGTACTTGAGTACAGCAAGGGAGCTTAACGAAGTAGGAAAAGAAAAATAATAGACTGAAAACCCGCAAGACTTCATCATTTCGAGAAGTGACGTGGGAGATGAAAATCGATTGAACCACTTACAAGGAGAATAGAAAATGGCTAAAAAAAGCAAACAACTTCGTGCTGCTCTTGAGAAAATCGACAGCACAAAAGCATACAGCGTAGAAGAAGCTGTAGCACTTGCAAAAGAAACTAACTTTGCAAAATTTGACGCAACTGTAGAAGTTGCTTACAACTTGAACATCGACGTTAAAAAAGCTGACCAACAAATCCGTGGAGCAATGGTATTGCCAAACGGTACTGGTAAAACTTCACGCGTTCTTGTTTTCGCACGTGGTGCAAAAGCTGAAGAAGCAAAGGCTGCTGGTGCAGACTTTGTTGGTGAAGATGACCTTGTTGCTAAAATCAACGACGGTTGGTTGGACTTCGACGTAGTTATCGCTACACCTGACATGATGGCTCTTGTTGGACGTCTTGGACGTGTCCTTGGACCACGTAACTTGATGCCAAACCCTAAAACTGGTACTGTAACAATGGATGTTGCTAAAGCAGTTGAAGAGTCTAAAGGTGGTAAAATCACTTACCGTGCTGACCGTGCAGGTAACGTTCAAGCAATCATCGGTAAAGTATCATTTGAAGCTGAAAAATTGGTTGAAAACTTCAAAGCTTTCAACGAAACAATCCAAAAAGCAAAACCAGCTACAGCTAAAGGAACTTACGTAACAAACTTGACTATCACAACTACTCAAGGTGTTGGTATCAAAGTTGACGTAAACTCACTTTAATCAGTAGTTTATAAAAGAGGACGAGTACGAAAGTGCTCGTTTTTTTGGCGTACGACGGGCATGTCGTACATCTGAGGTGTAAGTCCTCGGTGGGCACCTGCTACCGGTGAACCCAATAGCGATTCCCAAGCCTGACTATTGTGAGGTAGCGGATTAAAACGGTCTGGGGATAGACCGTTTTAAGTCTGACGTTGGAAATTAGAACCGTCAGAGGAAGGGATAGCGAAATCGTGGCTCTACGAACAGAAAGGTGGAGGTTCGTAGAGCTGATGAAGATGAGAGTAATTCCAAAGTACAAAAATAGTCGTAACCTATATGCGTAAACTACGTGAGCAATTGAATTCGAACTAGAGAGGCAATAATAAATTTATGCTATAGTTATGGTGGTTTGTATGCTTTTGATTCTAGTTTATCAAATAATAGATTAGAATTGTCAGATAATATCGTTTTGTGTTATAATGAAGAAAAAATAGAGGTGTTCAAATGTCAGAAGCAGGTCATAAGTTTTTAGCAAAATTAGGGAAAAAACGCTTACGTCCAGGTGGAAAACGTGCTACAGATTGGTTAATTGCGGAAGGAGGATTTTCAAAAGAAAAGAGAATACTAGAAGTTGCGTGCAATAGGGGAACTACAGCAATTGAGTTGGCACAGCGTTTTGGTTGTAAGATAACTGCTGTTGATATGGATGCTCAAGCTTAGAAGTGGCTAAAAAATCTGCTGAAACGGCAGGTGTTGCTCATTTAATCAGTTTTGAAAGAGCTAATGCAATGAAACTTCCTTATGAAGATACTAGTTTTGATATTGTTATAAATGAAGCTATGCTGACTATGCAAGCCGATCAAGCTAAGAAAAAATGTGTAATGGAATATCTAAGGGTTTTAAAACCTGAGGGTCTTCTCTTGACACATGATGTGCTTCTTAAGGAAGCTAAAGAGTCTGTCAGACAGGAACTGTCACAAGCAATTCATGTAAATGTGGGTCCTTTAACTCAAGATGGTTGGGAAGAGGTGATGATAGAATCAGGTTATTGTGATGTGAAAGTATTGACTGGTGAAATGACATTAATGAAATTATCGGGTATGATTTATGACGAAGGTTGGCTAGGAACCGTGAAAATTTGTGTAAATGCTTGTAAAAAGGAGAATAGAAAGCAGTTTTTAACTATGTATAAAATGTTTGATAAGAATAAACAGAACTTGGGCTTTATTGCTATGGCTAGTCATAAATCGTCAAATCGTTAGATAATCATTGAAGTTAACTTTTTCCTTTTTTTCTTTCTTAAAAAATATGCTATAATAGAGAGTAAAAAACTTTGAAAGAAAGAAAAAGATGAATTTAAAAGATTACATTGCAACAATTGAAAATTATCCGAAGGAAGGTATTACTTTCCGTGATATTAGTCCTTTGATGGCTGATGGAAATGCTTATAGCTACGCTGTTCGTGAAATCGTTCAGTATGCTACTGACAAGAAAATTGACATGATCGTGGGACCTGAGGCTCGTGGTTTTATCGTGGGCTGTCCAGTTGCCTTTGAGTTGGGAATTGGTTTTGCGCCTGTTCGTAAGCCAGGTAAATTGCCACGCGAAGTTATTTCCGCTGACTATGAAAAAGAGTACGGTGTTGATACCTTGACTATGCATGCTGACGCCATTAAGCCAGGTCAACGTGTTCTTATCGTAGATGACCTCTTAGCAACAGGTGGAACTGTTAAGGCAACCATCGAGATGATTGAAAAACTTGGTGGTGTTGTAGCAGGCTGTGCCTTCCTTGTTGAATTGGATGAATTGAACGGCCGTGAAAAAATCGGTGACTACGATTACAAGGTTCTTATGCATTATTAATCAAAAACAGTCCCTAGGGCTGTTTTCTCTACATTAGGATATAAAAATAGACTATAGCTAGTTAGAGAAAAACTATAATTGAAAACTATATCTTCTTGCAGTATAATAAAAAGGACTAAGTGTTTGAGATTTAGTTTCATACTCAATGAAAATCAAAGAGCAAACTAGGAAACTAGTCGCAGGCTGCTCAAAGTACAGCTTTGAGGTTGCAGATAAAACTGACGAAGTCAGCTCAAAACACTGTTTTGAGGTTGTGGATAGAACTGACGAAGTCAGTAACATATCTACGGCAAGGCAACGTTGACGCGGTTTGAAGAGATTTTCGAAGAGTTTCAAACATATGCAATTATTCCTGAAAGAATACAGTTAGGAGAGGGTTATGCCGATTCGAATTGATAAAAAATTACCAGCTGTTGAGATTTTACGGACAGAGAACATCTTTGTCATGGATGATCAACGTGCTGCCCACCAAGATATCCGCCCTTTGAAGATTTTAATTTTAAATCTCATGCCACAAAAAATGGTCACAGAGACCCAGTTGTTACGCCATTTGGCTAATACACCCCTGCAACTGGATATAGATTTTCTCTATATGGAGAGCCATCGTTCTAAAACAACTCGTTCAGAGCACATGGAGACCTTCTATAAAACTTTTCCAGAGGTTAAGGATGAGTATTTTGATGGCATGATTATCACGGGTGCTCCAGTTGAGCATTTACCATTTGAGGAAGTGGACTATTGGGAGGAATTCAGTCAGGTAATCGAGTGGTCCAAGACCCATGTCTATTCGACCCTTCATATCTGTTGGGGGGCTCAGGCTGGTCTTTATCTGCGTTATGGAGTGGAAAAATACCAGATGGACAGTAAGTTATCGGGTATCTATCCTCAGGACACCCTAAAAGAGGGTCACCTTCTCTTTAGAGGCTTTGACGATAGCTACGTAGCTCCTCATTCTCGGCATACGGAGATTTCTAAGGAAGAGATTCTGAATAAGACCAATCTCGAAATTTATCAGAAGGACCTCAGGTTGGGGTTTCGATTTTGGCCAGTCGGGATTTACGAGAAATTTATAGTTTTGGGCATTTGGAGTATGATCGTGATACCCTGGCAAAAGAGTATTTCCGAGATCGTAATGCAGGTTTGGATCCTCATATTCCAGAAAATTACTTTAAGGATGATGATGTCAACCAGACACCTTGTCTTTGTTGGTCTTCATCAGCAGCCCTCTTTTTCAGTAACTGGGTAAACTATGCTGTCTATCAGGAGACGCCTTTTGACTGGAGAAAGATAGAAGATGATGCATCTGCATATGGGTATTTATAAGAGGAATTATGACATATTTAGACGCTTTTAAATCAGGGAACTTGGTTTTACCGAGTGCCCTGCTCTTGCATTTTAAGGAACTCTTTCCTTCAAGCGATGATTTTTTAGTCTGGCAATTTTTCTATTTGCAAAATACGACAGGTTTGGAAGAAATGTCGCCAAGTCAGATTGCTGAAAGGATTGGCAAGGAAATTTCGGATGTCAACCAGTCCATTTCCAACTTGACAGAGAGGGGACTGCTCCAGTATCGTACTATCGAATTAAATGGCGAAATTGAATTGCTCTTTGATGCTAGTTTGGCTTTGGAACGTTTAGATAACTTGCTTGGAGCTCCTACTTCGAGTTCAGACCAGTTGACACCTCAAAACCAGCTCAAGGATTTGGTAGAAACCTTTCAACAGGAGTTGGGACGTTTGTTGACGCCTTTTGAAATTGAGGATTTGACCAAGACCCTAAAAGAAGATGGGACCAGTGCTGACTTGATTAAGGAAGCTCTTCGTGAAGCTGTTTTGAATGGAAAACCAAACTGGAAGTACATTCAGGCGATTTTGAGAAATTGGCGCCATGAAGGAATCAAGAGTGTGGCTCAAATTGAGGCTAAGCGGGCAGAAAGAGAAGCAAGCAATCCTCAGATGACACAGGTATCGGCAGATTTCAGAAATGCCATGGATCTCTGGAAGGATTAATCGTGTAAGCAGGCTTGAAATCCGAGTAAGATTTTGCAAGCTGTGTCTAATTGTGATAAAATAAATAGAAAATAAATTGAAAAAAAGAGGTATGTGAAATGTCACGTAAACCATTTATCGCTGGTAACTGGAAAATGAACAAAAATCCAGAAGAAGCTAAAGAATTCGTTGAAGCAGTTGCGTCAAAACTTCCTTCATCAGATCTTGTTGAAGCAGGTATCGCTGCTCCAGCTCTTGATTTGACAACTGTTCTTGCTGCTGCAAAAGGTTCAAACCTTAAAGTTGCTGCTCAAAACTGCTACTTTGAAAATTCAGGTGCTTTCACTGGTGAAACTAGCCCACAAGTTTTGAAAGAAATCGGTACTGACTACGTTGTTATCGGTCACTCAGAACGCCGTGACTACTTCCATGAAACTGACGAAGATATCAACAAAAAAGCAAAAGCAATCTTTGCAAACGGCATGCTTCCAATCATCTGTTGTGGTGAATCACTTGAAACTTATGAAGCTGGTAAAGCTGCTGAATTCGTAGGTGCTCAAGTATCTGCTGCATTGGCTGGTTTGACAGCTGAACAAGTTGCTGCATCAGTTATCGCTTACGAGCCAATCTGGGCTATCGGTACTGGTAAATCAGCTTCACAAGACGATGCACAAAAATGTGTAAAGTTGTTCGTGACGTTGTAGCTGCTGACTTTGGTCAAGAAGTGGCAGACAAAGTTCGTGTTCAATACGGTGGTTCTGTTAAACCTGAAAACGTTGCTTCATACATGGCTTGCCCAGACGTTGACGGTGCCCTTGTTGGTGGTGCGTCACTTGAAGCAGAAAGCTTCTTGGCTTTGCTTGACTTTGTAAAATAATCAGTAGCAAAAGCTAGGTGGAACAGCATTCAGATGTCTGTTCCATTTTTTATAGGAGAGGAAAGATTGAAAACAAAGATTGGAAAAATTGGATTAGCGAGTATCTTTTTACTAGGCTTGGCAGTTAGTCATGTAGCTGCAAATGAAACTGAAGTAGCAAAAACTTCGCAGGATGCAACGACAGTTTCAAGTAGTTCAGAGCAAAATCAGTCTTCTAACAAAACTCAAACGAGCGCAGGAGTAAAGATCAATGCTTCTGCCCACTGGGAGGGGGATTATTATGTAAAGGCTGATGGTTCCAAAGCCAAGAGTGAGTGGATTTTTGATAACTACTATAAGGCTTGGTTTTATATTAAGTCAGACGGTCGTTATGCTCAAAATGAGTGGCAGGGCAATTACTACCTAAAATCAGGTGGCTATATGGCTAAGAATGAATGGGTTTATGATAACGCCTATAAGAATTGGTTTTACCTGAAGTCCGATGGTTCTTATGCTAACCAGGAATGGCATTCTGTTGGAGGTAAATGGTACTATTAAAAAATGGGGCTATTTAGCTAAAAGTCAATGGCAAGGAAGTTATTTCCTAAATGGTCAAGGTGCCATGATGCAAAATGAATGGCTCTATGATCCAGCCTATTCGTCTTACTTCTATCTCAAGTCTGATGGCTCTTATGCTAATAAAGAGTGGCAAAAGGTAGACGGAAAGTGGTATTATTTCAAGAAGTGGGGTTACATGGCCAAAGATGAGTGGCAGGGTAACTACTATTTGACAGGAAGTGGTGCTATGGCGACTGGTGAATTAGTCATGGACGATACTCGCTATATTTTTTCTGACTCAGGCGAGTTAAAAGAAAAGAAAGACTTGAATGTTGGCTGGGTTCACCGAAATGGTAGACGTTATTTCTTTAACCATCGTGAAGAACAGGTCGGAACTGATCGTGCTAAGAAGGTTATCGATGTCAGTGAACATAATGGTCGCATTAGTGATTGGAAAAAGGTTATCCAGGAAAATGGGGTTGATGGCGTTATTGTTCGCCTGGGATATAGTGGTGTAGAAGATAAGGAATTGGCTTATAATATTCAAGAACTTAATCGTCTGGGTATTCCTTATGGTGTTTATCTTTATACCTATGCAGAAAATGAAACAGATGCTGAGAATGATGCCAAGCAGACTATTGAACTCTTGAAGAAATACAAGATGAATTTGTCTTATCCAATTTATTATGATGTTGAAAATTGGGAGTATGTAAATAAGACCAAGAAAGCACCGACAGATACAACTACTTGGGTTAAAATTATCAATAAGTATATGGAAACCATGAAGCAAGCTGGTTACCAAAACGTGAAAGTTTATAGCTATCGTCAACTTTTGCAAACTCGTTTGAATCATCCAAATATTTTACAACATGTAAACTGGGTTGCTGCCTATACGGATGCACTTGATTGGAACAATCCTCATTATTCAGGAGAAAAAGGATGGCAATATACTTCATCTGACTCTCTTAAAGGAATTCGGGGTCATGTTGATGTTAGCGTCTGGTATTAAGATGTAAAACTGAGAAAAGAGTGTGCAAATTGTATACTCTTTTCTTTATTTTATCTCTGTTAAGAGAGTTTGAAAGTGACTGGATTTCATTCTAAAAAATTCTTAAATTATCAGTCTATTGCAACTTTTCTCATGTGAGTCATTTGGCTTGCTATTGGTTTTCCTTAGTAGTATACTAAGGTAGTAATCATTAAGAAGTGGTTACAAATAATAATGAATGAGGTAAAATAAAATGGTAGAATTGAAAAAAGAAGCAGTAAAAGACGTAACATCATTGACAAAAGCAGCGCCAGTAGCATTGGCAAAAACAAAGGAAGTATTGAACCAAGCTGTTGCTGATTTGTATGTAGCTCACGTTGCTTTGCACCAAGTGCACTGGTACATGCGTGGTCGTGGTTTCCTTGTATGGCATCCAAAAATGGATGAGTATATGGAAGCTCTTGATGGTCAATTGGATGAAATCAGTGAACGCTTGATTACACTTGGTGGTAGCCCATTCTCTACATTGACAGAATTCCTTCAAAACAGTGAAATCGAAGAAGAAGCTGGTGAATACCGCAATGTTGAAGAAAGCTTGGAACGTGTTCTTGCTATCTACCGTTACTTGTCAGAACTTTTCCAAAAAGGTTTGGATGTTACTGATGAAGAAGGTGACGATGTGACAAACGGTATCTTTGCAGATGCTAAAACTGAAACTGATAAAACAATCTGGATGCTTGCAGCAGAACTTGGACAAGCACCTGGTTTGTAAGAAATAGAATAATCATATAAAAATCTGTAGGATGCATCTTACGGATTTTTTTCTATTTTGTAAGCTATTCCAAACCAGTCTTTTTTTGAGTTTTTTGATAAAATAGTACTATCAGTGAAAAGGATGGAAGTATGACTAAGAAAATCGTAGCTATTTGGGCCCAAGATGAAGAGGGTGTAATTGGGAAGGACAATCGTCTGCCTTGGCATTTACCAGCAGAATTGCAACACTTCAAAGAAACAACTCTGAATCATGCTATCTTGATGGGGCGTGTGACCTTTGATGGGATAGAGCGTCGCTTGCTTCCAAAACGGGAGACCTTGATTTTGACACGTAACCCGGAAGAAAAGACAGATGGGGTTACTACTTTTTATGATATCCAGTCTGTTCTCGACTGGTATCAGGGACAAGACAAGAATCTCTATATTCTCGGTGGGAAGCAGATTTTTCAGGCTTTTGAACCCTATTTGGATGAAGTAATTGTCACTCAAATCCATGCTCGGGTGGAGGGAGATACCTATTTCCCTGAGGAGTTTGACTTGTCTCTTTTTGAGACAGTTTCAAGCAAATCCTATACCAAAGATGAGAAAAATCCTTATGATTTTACCATCCAATACCGCAAGAGAAAGGAAGTCTAATGGAACGTAGTATATTTGGTTTTTTTCACAGCCATGCTGTGTTTGGTCTGCTTGCTTGCAGGGGCACAGGCTTTTCGTAAAAAGCGTTATGGACTTTCTGTCCTGCTCTGGTTAAATGCCTTTACCAATTTGGTCAATAGTATCCATGCTTTTTACATGACCTTATTTTAGATAGAATGACAGTATAGAATAGAACGGAAGGAAATCATGCCTACAACTAGGAATAATGATATGATGGTTTATTGCTCATTTTGTGGCAAAAGCCAAGAAGAAGTACAAAAAATAATTGCTGGGAACAACGCCTTTATCTGTAATGAATGTGTGGAGTTAGCCCAGGAAATCATTCGGGAGGAGTTGGCTGAGGAAGTCTTGGCAGACTTGTCTGAGGTACCAAAACCAATTGAACTCCTCCATATCTTGAACCACTATGTAATCGGTCAAGATCGTGCCAAGCGTGCCTTGGCAGTTGCAGTTTACAACCACTACAAACGCATCAATTTCCACGATACGCGTGAAGAGTCGGAAGATGTAGATTTGCAGAAGTCAAACATCTTGATGATTGGTCCAACTGGTTCAGGGAAAACTTTCCTTGCCCAGACCTTGGCTAAGAGCTTGAATGTGCCTTTTGCGATTGCGGATGCGACAGCTCTTACTGAGGCTGGTTATGTGGGTGAGGACGTGGAAAATATCCTCCTCAAACTCTTGCAGGCTGCTGACTTTAATATCGAACGTGCAGAGCGTGGGATTATCTACGTGGATGAAATTGACAAGATTGCTAAGAAGAGTGAGAACGTTTCTATCACACGTGATGTTTCTGGTGAAGGAGTGCAACAAGCCCTTCTCAAGATTATCGAGGGAACTGTTGCTAGCGTACCGCCTCAAGGTGGACGCAAACATCCACAACAAGAGATGATTCAAGTAGATACCAAAAATATCCTCTTCATCGTGGGTGGTGCCTTTGATGGCATTGAAGAAATCGTCAAACAACGTCTGGGTGAAAAAGTCATCGGCTTTGGTCAAAACAACAAAGCAATTGACGAAAACAGCTCCTACATGCAAGAAATCATCGCAGAAGATATTCAAAAATTCGGTATTATCCCTGAGTTGATTGGACGTTTGCCTGTCTTTGCAGCTCTTGAGCAATTGACCGTTGATGACCTTGTTCGCATCTTGAAGGAACCAAGAAATGCCTTGGTCAAACAATACCAAACCTTGCTTTCTTATGATGACGTTGAGTTGGAATTTGACGACGAAGCCCTTCAAGAGATTGCCAATAAAGCCATCGAACGCAAAACTGGTGCGCGTGGTCTTCGCTCGATTATTGAAGAAACCATGCTAGATGTCATGTTTGAAGTGCCGAGTCAGGAAAATGTGAAATTGGTCCGCATCACTAAAGAAGCTGTCGATGGAACGGATAAACCAATCCTAGAAACAGCCTAGAGGTGACTATGGAACTTAATACACACAATGCTGAAATCTTGCTCAGTGCGGCTAATAAATCTCATTATCCGCAGGATGAACTACCAGAGATTGCCTTAGCAGGGCGTTCAAATGTTGGTAAGTCCAGCTTTATCAACACCATGCTCAATCGCAAGAATCTCGCTCGTACATCAGGAAAACCTGGTAAAACCCAGCTTCTCAACTTCTTTAATATCGATGACAAGATGCGCTTTGTGGATGTGCCTGGTTATGGCTATGCCCGTGTTTCCAAAGGAACGTGAAAAGTGGGGGCGCATGATTGAGGAGTATCTAACGACTCGGGAAAATCTCCGTGCGGTAGTCAGTTTAGTTGACCTCCGTCATGACCCGTCAGCAGATGATGTGCAGATGTACGAATTTCTCAAGTATTACGAGATTCCAGTTATCATCGTTGCGACCAAGGCGGACAAGATTCCTCGTGGTAAATGGAACAAGCACGAATCAGCAATCAAAAAGAAATTAAACTTTGACCCAAGTGATGACTTCATCCTCTTTTCATCTGTCAGCAAGGCAGGGATGGACCAAGCTTGGGATGCAATCTTAGAAAAATTGTGAGGTAAAGAAAATGGCAAAAACAATTCATACAGATAAGGCCCCAAAGGCTATCGGACCATATGTTCAAGGAAAAATCGTTGGCAACCTTTTGTTTGCTAGTGGTCAAGTTCCCCTATCTCCTGAAACTGGGGAAATCGTTGGAGAGACTATCCAAGAACAGACAGAACAAGTCTTGAAAAATATTGGTGCTATTTTGGCAGAAGCAGGAACAGACTTTGACCATGTTGTCAAAACAACTTGCTTCTTGAGCGATATGAACGACTTTGTTCCTTTTAACGAGGTTTACCAAACGGCCTTTAAAGAGGAATTTCCAGCTCGTTCAGCAGTAGAGGTAGCTCGTCTTCCTCGTGATGTAAAAGTCGAAATCGAAGTCATCGCAGAGATTGGATAAGCTAGTTGAAGTTTGGTGTTGCCAAACTTCTTTTGATACAAGGAGAAAAAGATGACAAAGAAACAACTTCACTTGGTGATTGTGACAGGAATGAGTGGTGCAGGCAAAACTGTGGCCATTCAGTCCTTCGAGGATCTAGGTTATTTTACCATTGATAATATGCCGCCAGCTCTCTTGCCTAAGTTTTTGCAGTTGGTGGAAACAAAGGAAGACGATCATAAGTTGGCCTTGGTAGTGGATATGCGTAGTCGCTCTTTCTTTTCAGAGATTCAAGCTGTTTTGGATGAGTTGGAGAACAAGGAAGAACTGGACTTTAAAATCCTCTTTTTGGATGCAGCTGATAAGGAATTGGTCGCTCGTTACAAGGAAACCAGACGGAGTCACCCACTAGCAGCAGACGGACGGATTTTAGACGGAATCAAGCTAGAGCGTGAGCTCTTGGCACCTTTAAAAAATATGAGCCAAAATGTGGTGGATACGACAGAACTCACACCTCGTGAGCTGCGTAAGACCATTGCAGAGCAGTTTGCGGATCAGGAACAAGTCCATTCTTTCCGTATCGAAATCATGTCTTTTGGCTTTAAATATGGAATCCCGATTGATGCGGATTTGGTCTTTGATGTCCGATTCTTGCCAAATCCCTACTACCTACCAGAACTGCGTAATCAAACGGGTGTGGATGAACCAGTTTATGACTATGTCATGAATCATCCTGAGTCAGAAGATTTTTATCAACATTTGTTGACCTTGATTGAGCCGATTCTGCCAAGTTACCAAAAGGAAGGTAAGTCCGTTTTGACCATTGCTATGGGATGTACGGGTGGACAACACCGTAGTGTGGCCTTTGCTAAACGCTTGGCGCAGGACTTATCCAAGAATTGGCCTGTTAATGAAGGACATCGTGACAAAGACCGAAGAAAGGAAACGGTAAACCGTTCATGAGAAAACCAAAGATAACGGTGATTGGTGGAGGGACTGGGATCCCCGTCATTCTAAAAAGTCTGCGTGAAAAAGATGTGGAAATCGCTGCTATCGTAACGGTGGCGGATGATGGTGGTTCATCAGGTGAACTCCGAAAAAATATGCAGCAATTGACACCGCCAGGTGATCTTCGCAATGTTCTTGTGGCCATGTCGGATATGCCTAAGTTTTATGAGAAGGTCTTTCAGTATCGTTTTTCTGAAGATGCCGGAGCCTTTGCTGGCCATCCGTTGGGTAATCTCATTATTGCAGGTCTGTCAGAGATGCAGGGTTCGACCTACAATGCCATGCAGTTGCTGAGCAAATTTTTCCATACCACTGGGAAGATTTATCCTTCCAGTGACCATCCCTTGACCCTGCATGCAGTCTTTCAGGATGGGAAAGAAGTAGCTGGAGAGAGTCATATTGCAGACCATCCAGGCATGATTGACCATGTCTATGTGACCAATACCCTCAACGATGATACGCCTCTGGCTAGCCGTCGAGTAGTGCAGACCATTCTTGAAAGTGACATGATTGTCCTCGGACCTGGTTCCCTCTTTACCTCGATTTTGCCCAATATTGTGATTAAGGAAATCGGGCAGGCGCTTTTGGAAACCAAGGCAGAAATCGCCTATGTCTGCAATATCATGACCCAACGTGGGGAGACGGAACACTTTACAGATAGTGACCACGTGGAGGTTTTGCATCGCCACCTTGGTCGAGCTTTTATCGATACTGTTTTGGTGAATATCGAAAAAGTGCCTCAGGAATACATGAATTCCAACCGGTTTGATGAATACTTGGTGCAGGTGGAACATGATTTTGCTGGTCTTTGTAAGCAAGTTCCGCGTGTGATTTCATCCAACTTCCTTCGTCTGGAAAATGGAGGTGCCTTCCACGATGGGGATTTGATTGTGGATGAGTTGATGCGCATTATACAGGTGAGAAAATGAGTTTCACAGTAGCAGTAAAAGAAGAAATCCTAGGTCAGCACCATCTTAGCCGGCATGAATTATCTGCCATTATCAAGATGTCTGGCAGTATCGGCCTCTCGACTTCGGGCTTGACCTTGTCCGTCGTGACAGAAAATGCCAAGCTGGCTCGTCACCTCTATGAGTCCTTCTCCATTTCTACGAAATCAAATCAGAAATCCGACACCACCAAAGAAGTAATCTTCGTAAGAATCGGGTCTATACCGTTTTTACAGATGAAAAGGTGCAGGATTTATTGAGTGACTTACACTTAGCCGACTCCTTTTTTGGTCTGGAAACAGCTATTGACGAGGAGATTTTATCGGACGAGGAAGCAGGTCGTGCCTATCTCTGTGGTGCTTTCTTGGCAAATGGCAGCATTCGTGACCCTGAGTCAGGTAAGTACCAGTTGGAAATCAGTTCTGTTTATCTGGACCACGCGCAAGGGATTGCCTCTCTTCTCCAGCAGTTTTTACTGGATGCCAAGGTGCTTGAGCGCAAGAAGGGAGCTGTGACCTACCTCCAGCGAGCCGAAGATATTATGGACTTCTTGATAGTAATCGGAGCTATGAAGGCGCGTGATGATTTTGAGCGAGTTAAGATTTTGCGAGAAACCCGTAACGACCTCAATCGAGCCAATAATGCCGAGACAGCTAATATCGCACGGACAGTTTCTGCCAGCATGAAGACTATCAACAATATCAGCAAAATTAAAGATATCATGGGCTTAGAAAATCTGCCAGTGGATTTGCAGGAAGTAGCGCAATTGCGGATTCAGCACCCAGACTACTCTATCCAGCAGTTGGCAGATAGCCTCAGCACCCCTCTGACCAAAAGTGGTGTCAACCACAGACTCAGAAAGATAAATAAATTAGCCGATGAATTATAAAGACATAAAACACCTCTTTCTTGACAATTGAACAGAACATGTGAGATAATAAATAAGAATTGAGAAGTTCTAGCATTTTAGTGCTAAAACAGAAATCCCCTCGGTACTGCAATACCAAGGGGATTTTTTCTGGGTTAGATAGCACTAACCAGGAAAGTTACTTGTCGAAGTGATCGTCTAACCAACGAGTCACCAGCCATGAGATGATACTCTCGATGACTGCGATAAGTACTATTTTGAGAAGTTCTAGCATCTGTAATACCTCCTTTTCCAAGGCGTATCGTTAGTGCCATCGTTATTATATCACATGCTCTATCAATTTGATAGGACATTTTTGCTTTTTGAAAAAGAAGGGGAAAGGCAAAAAGCAATGTCATTAAGTTAAGAAATTTAGCTCTTTAAAATCAAAAACGCATAATATCAGATATTGAAAACCGTGATACTATGCGTTTTATTGTGAGAAAATTTATTTCATTTTCTCCTGAAATTGAGTTTTTACCCAGTCTCTAATGAGTTATTTCCAAGTGACCAGTTCGCTCCAAACGCTAACATTCGATATAGTAGAGGTTTCACCAGCTGGAACCCATTTGTTGGTGCCTAAGTATCTAACTTCTAGTTTACGAACGTTTACTGTGTAAGATGCTTTTAGTCTAATATAACCATAAGTGTAGGGTGGTACGTTATGGGAGACTGAGTGATTTAAACTAAGTCCAGCTCCAGACTCCGGAGCAGAAAAGCTAACACCTGCACCTACAGTCAGAGTAGCTCCAGCTTTTCCACCATAGGCAGTTGAACTTACAGGACCTGATGTGGTGCTTTTCTTGTAAGAGTGAGAGTATTTAGTTCTATAGTCTGCAACACCAGTTGCATTAGAACGAGTCTGATACGTAGATTTAGACTCTAAATAGGCGTCTCTAAGTTCAGTTGTATAAAATGACAATAACTCTCCTGTGTTGATATCTTTTACAATACGATTAGATACAATTTCATAATTTGTACCAGGATAGACATCAGCAAAAACCGTAGATGTTGTGACTAAGAATAATAGACTTGATAGTAGAGAGAAAAACAATAGTTTCAGTTTAATCATAACAAATTTCCTTTCTTCATGAGTAAAAGATTATTTTTTTCAATCCTTTGAAAGTTATAATGCAACCCTGAAATAATACTGAGAGTTCCTACAGGTCTCCAATATAGTTGCCAAAAGAATAAATTTATTCTTTCTTTCAGTGTCGCATAGGGTTCGGCATAATAGGGGTTGATGTGAAATAATAAAAACCAAAACATAAAAACTATGATTCCAGTTAAGAATAAAATGTCCTTATTTACTTTCCTCATAAAACCTCCTTTTATTTTATTTAAAAGCGCTTTCTATTATTAGTATACGTCAAAAAGAAAAAAACAAGTCTATTTATTTATTTTTTTATATGGTATAATAGAATAGTTGGAGAGTTTTTTTATAGCTTTAAAAAGGCTGATATGAATACTTTGTATAATCTAATGATTCTTCAAAAATTTCTTATTCAAACAAGAGCAAAGAGAAGGTGGGCTGCATATCAGAAGTTAGATGTATTTCTGTCTAACTTTTGAGGTGTAGTTCATTTTAAAACCACGAATCCTATGTGACTCGTGGTTCTTTTTTATAAACTGGTTGAGTGTTTTGGCTGCACTTTTTGCTCAGGGTCAATGTAGTTGATGGCATTGTTGACAGCGGTTGGAGCTTCTCCGAGGCCTGTCGCAATCAGGTCAATTTTTCCGTCATAGTAGCAGCAGTCTCCGATAGCATAGATACCTGATTGGCTAGATTCTTGCTTGCTGTTGACAATAATCTTGTGACGATTGAGGTCCAGACCCCAGTTTTTGAGGTTACCGACAGAAGATTTGAAACCATAGTTGACAAAGAGGTGGTCTAGGTCAATCGTTTCTGTTTCATCAGATTTAACTTTTGTGATTTCAAGTTTATCGAGCGTTTTTCTATCTCCAAGGAGTTTGCTAGGGACGAATGGTGTCTTGATGGTTACAGATGATTCCTGCAAGGCTTGGACACTGTGCTCCAAGGCGCGGAAATTATCTCTGCGGTGGACAAGGGTAGTTGGTGCGATTTTTTCAAAAGCCAAAGCCCAATCTACAGCTGAGTCTCCTCCACCAAGAATTGTCACTTTCTTCCCAGCATATTGCTGGATGTTGGAAACGTGGTAGTGGATATTTTCATAGCCCTCAACGCCTTCTAGTTCCAGCGGACGTGGTTTAAAGGCACCGCCACCCATAGCGATGATAACAGTTTTAGACAGGTGACTTCCTTTAGAAGTGGTAATGGCAAAGCCTTCTTCTTGTTTTTCAATCTCAAGAACCGTTTCATTGAGATGAATAGGGGTATCAAAGCCGTTTAACTGTTCAATCAAGCGGTTGGTCAACTCTTCTCCAGTTAGGTTTGGGAAACCTGGTACGTCTAGGATTTCCTTTTCAGGGTAGAGAATAGCAGGCTGTCCACCTAGTTGGGGAAGGGAGTCGATGATTTGAACGTTAGCTTGGCGTAGGTGGGCATAGAAGGCCGCAAAAAGACCGACAGGACCACCACCTACAATAGTGATATCATAGAGTTGGGACATGGTTTCTCCTTTGTTTTTTCTAGTCAGTTTATTTTATCATATTTTTCCTTAATTTAAAATGAAGTAGGATAGGGAAAAAAATGCCAGAAAAATGGTATAATAGAGAGGAACGTGTTTGGACAGAGAGGAGACAGCAGATGAACTTTCAACAATTATCCAACCTGCAATATTGGACTAGCTTGTTTTCTAGTCCTTGGAGTATTGCCATCAATCTGTTTGATATTTTGATTGTGACCTATGTTTTGTATCGTTTTACAAAAGCGATAGCTGGCACCAAGATTATGATTTTGGTGCGAGGGGTCTTGATTTTTGTATTAGCCCAGGTCGTGGCCAATATCCTTGGTTTAACAACGATTTCTTGGTTGATTAATCAGATTATCACCTATGGAGTTATTGCTGCGGTTGTTATCTTCTCTCCAGAGATTCGGACTGGTTTGGAACGCTTGGGAAGGGCGACAGATTTCTTTTCTACTACTCAAATTAGTGCAGAAGAGAAAATGATTCGTGCCTTTGTTAAGTCAGTTGAATACATGAGTCCCCGTAAGATCGGTGCTTTGGTTGCCATTCAACGAGTTCGGACCTTGCAAGAATACATTGCGACAGGGATTCCCTTGGATGCCAAAATTTCGGCAGAACTCCTCATCAATATTTTTATTCCCAACACTCCTCTACATGATGGTGCTGTGATTGTTAGAGAAAATCGGATTGCAGTCACCTCTGCCTATCTGCCCTTGACAGAAAGTACAGGGATTTCCAAGGAATTTGGGACCAGACACCGGGCGGCTATCGGTTTATCAGAAGTATCCGATGCCTTGACCTTCATTGTCTCAGAGGAAACAGGTGGCATTTCTATTACCTATAACGGTGTTTTCAAGCATGATTTGACGATTGAAGAATTTGAAGCAGAGCTACGAGCAATTCTTTTGCCAGCTGTTGAGGAAAAAGTCAGTTTTAAGGACCGTTTGCTAGGAGGTTGGAAATATGAGAAAAAATAGTCTATATATCATTTCATCTCTCTTTTTTGCTTGTGTCTTATTCATCTATGCAACATCGACTAATTTTCAAAATAACAATACCGCAAGACAGGTCAAATCAGAAACCTACACCAATACGATAACGAACGTTCCTATCGATATTCACTATGATGATGACCAGTATTTCATTAGCGGATTTGCATCAGAGGTTTCAGTTGTACTGACAGGTGCCAATCGTGTGACCTTGGCCAGTGAAATGCAGGAAAGCACTCGTAAGTTTAAGGTCATAGCGGATTTGACAGATGCTAGTGTTGGAACGATTGAAGTTCCTTTGAACATTGAAAATCTTCCTAGTGGATTGACTGCTGTGGCAACGCCTCAAAAGATTACAGTGAAAGTTGGGAAGAAGGTTAAGCGAGATGGGATGATTGTTGTGCCACAAGTTGACCAAAGCCAGATTGATCCCAAGCTACAACTTGATAGTGTAACCGTGTCAAATGAACGCGTTTCGGTCACGACTGACCAGGAAACATTAGCTAAGATTGACAAAGTTATTGCGCTTTTACCAACCAGCGAACGCATAACAGGTAATTACAGTGGCTCAGTACCTTGCAGGCAATCGACCGCAACGGGGTAGTCTTACCAGTAGTTATCACTCCGTTTGATACAACAATGAAGGTCACTACAAAACCAGTAGCACCAAGTTCAAGCACAAGCAGTTCGTCAGAGACATCTTCGTCAACAAAAGCAACTAGTTCAAAAACGAATTAAAAATAGGAAAAGGATTTTATAAAAATGGGTAAATATTTTGGGACTGATGGAGTCCGTGGAGAAGCTAACGTAGAATTAACGCCAGAATTGGCCTTTAAACTAGGACGTTTTGGAGGCTATGTTCTCAGCCAACATGAAACGGAAGCACCGAAAGTCTTTGTAGGACGTGACACACGTATTTCAGGGGGAAATGCTGGAATCGGCCTTGGTAGCAGGTCTCCTCTCTGTAGGGATTCACGTATATAAACTAGGCGTTCTGGCAACACCAGCAGTAGCTTACTTGGTTAAAACTGAGGGAGCTAGTGCAGGTGTCATGATTTCTGCTAGCCACAACCCAGCCCTTGATAATGGGATTAAGTTCTTTGGTGGTGATGGCTTCAAACTAGATGACGAAAAAGAAGCAGAAATTGAAGCCTTGCTAGATGCTGAGGAAGACACTCTTCCTCGTCCAAGTGCAGAAGGATTGGGAACCTTGGTAGATTATCCAGAAGGCTTGCGTAAGTATGAAGGATACCTTGTTTCAACTGGAACTCCTCTTGATGGAATGAAGGTTGCCTTGGATACAGCTAATGGAGCAGCTTCTACCAGTGCCCGTCAAATCTTTGCAGACCTTGGTGCTCAATTAACAGTTATCGGGGAAACACCAGATGGTCTTAACATCAACCTTAATGTTGGTTCAACCCACCCAGAAGCCCTGCAAGAAGTGGTTAAAGAAAGCGGGTCAGCTATCGGTTTGGCATTTGATGGAGACAGTGACCGTTTGATTGCTGTTGATGAAAATGGTGAGATCGTTGATGGTGACAAGATCATGTACATCATCGGGAAATACCTTTCTGAAAAAGGACAATTGGCTCAAAATACAATTGTGACAACTGTGATGTCTAACCTTGGTTTCCACAAGGCCTTGGATCGAGAAGGTATTAACAAGGCAGTTACAGCAGTTGGCGACCGTTACGTTGTTGAAGAAATGAGAAAATCAGGCTACAACCTTGGTGGTGAACAATCTGGCCACGTTATCTTGATGGATTACAATACAACAGGTGATGGTCAATTATCCGCTGTCCAATTGACCAAAATCATGAAGGAAACAGGTAAGAGCTTGTCAGAGTTGGCAGCAGAAGTAACAATCTATCCACAAAAATTAGTCAACATTCGAGTGGAAAATGCCATGAAGGAAAAGGCTATGGAAGTGCCAGCTATCAAGGATATCATCGAGAAGATGGAAGCTGAAATGGCAGGGAATGGCCGTATCCTTGTTCGCCCAAGTGGAACAGAGCCCCTCTTGCGTGTTATGGCAGAAGCGCCTACAACAGAAGAAGTAGACTACTATGTTGATACCATCGCAGACGTAGTTCGAGCTGAAATCGGGATTGACTAAATCCTAGAAAACTAGATGAAAATAAAAAATTATGGTACAATAGCTTATAATATTGTAGCCAAGGGAGAAAGACATGAATCTTAAACGTGAACAAGAATTTGTTAGTCAGTATCATTTTGATGCGCGTAATTTTGAATGGGAAAATGAAAATGGAGCTCCTGAAACTAAGGTGGATGTGAACTTCCAATTGCTCCAACATGATCAAGAAAATCAAGTGACTTCCTTGATTGTCATCTTGACCTTTATGATTGTATTTGATAAGTTTGTCATCAGCGGAACCATTTCACAGGTAAATCATATCGATGGCCGTATTGTCAATGAACCAAGTGAATTGAGCCAAGAAGAAGTGGAAACTTTGGCTCGCCCAAGTTTGAACATGCTCAACCGTTTGACTTACGAAGTAACTGAAATTGCATTAGACTTACCAGGAATCAATTTGGAGTTCTAATATGAAACTAGCTGTTATCACAGATTCTTCTGCCTATCTTAGTGCAGAGACCTTGCAAAGAGAAGATTTATTTGTCTTGGATATTCCTGTCAATATTGATGGTGAGGAGTATGTCGAAGGCATCAATCTGACTGCTGAGGAATTTTACCAAAAAATGGCTCAGGCTTCTGAATTGCCTAAGACTAGTCAACCAAGTATTGCCAAGTTAGATGAAATCTTAACTTCGCTCAAAGAACAAGGTTATACCCATGCTTTGGGGCTTTTCCTATCTTCTGGAATTTCAGGTTTTTACCAAAATATCCAGTATATGATAGATGAATATGAGGGCTTAACCATTGCTTTTCCAGACACTTTGATTACAAGTGCTCCTCTAGGTATCATGGTTGAAAGCGTCTTTAATTGGCGTGACCAGGGCGATGATTTTGCCAGCATTCAGGATAAGCTAGCCATTCAAATCAGCCGTACGTCAGCCTTTATCATGGTAGATGATTTGGATCATTTGGTGAAAGGTGGACGTCTTTCAAATGGGGCTGCCATTTTAGGCAATTTGCTTAGCATTAAGCCAATCCTTTATTTCAACGACCAAGGTGTGATTGAAGTTTACGAAAAAGTTCGTACTGAAAAGAAAGCAACCAAACGCTTAATTGAAATTATCAAGGAAACAACGGCTTCAGGCCAATATCGGGTCATTGTCATTCATGGGAATGCTCCTGAAAAGGCTGAGGAATTGCGTCAGCACTTGCTTGAATCTGGAGTGGGTACGGATATTTCACTAGCTACATTTGGCAGTGTCATTGGGACACACCTAGGATCAGGAAGCATTGCTCTGGGTTATATTCCAGTGATTTAGTTGGCGCTTCTAGACTAGTTAAGAAATTAGCAGTTGAACACGCCTGGAACCCTGTGTGAAAAAGATAGTTTTTCCAAGGAGTAGACACTTCTTGATCAAAACTCCTATTTTCACTTTGTGTTCCTACAGGCTTTGTATCTTAGCAATTGAACACGGACTACCTGCCTCATGAAAAAATATGCCTGTCTGGCCTTTCGTCGAAAGTCAGCGCTATTCCCTATTTTTCATGGGCAGCCAACGTCCTTTGTATCTTAGACAGGAGTAGAGATGAGTATTCGAGTAATTATTGCTGGTTTTAAGGGAAAGATGGGCCAAGCTGCTTGTCAGATGGTCTTGGCTGATCCAGACTTGGACTTGGTAGCAGTTTTGGATCCTTTTGAGTCTGAGTCAGAATGGCAGGGTATTCCTGTTTTCAAGGATAAGGCTGATTTAGCCGGTTTTGAAGCGGATGTCTGGGTAGATTTTACTACTCCAACTGTTGCCTACGAAAATACACGTTTTGCTCTTGAAAATGGCTTTGCTCCAGTAGTTGGAACAACAGGTTTCACAAGTGAAGAAATTGCAGAGCTAAAAGCATTTTCTCGTGAACAAAATTTGGGTGGTTTGATCGCTCCAAATTTTGCCTTGGGTGCTGTCTTGCTTATGCAATTTGCAAGGCAGGCTGCTAAATATTTCCCAAATGTGGAGATTATCGAGCTCCATCATGACAAGAAAAAGGATGCTCCTAGTGGAACAGCCATTAAAACAGCTGAGTTGATGGCAGAAGTTAGAGAGTCTATCCAGCAAGGTGCGCCTGATGAGGAAGAATTGATTGCAGGTGCCCGTGGTGCTGACTTTGATGGCATGCGCATCCACTCAGTTCGTTTACCAGGCTTGGTAGCACATCAGGAAATCATTTTTGGCAATCAGGGAGAAGGATTGACACTCCGTCATGACTCCTATGATCGCAGCTCCTTCATGACAGGGGTCAATTTGGGAATTAAAGAAGTTGTCAAGCGTCATGAGCTTGTCTATGGATTAGAACACTTATTATGAGATTAACGCAAATGCCTTCTGAATTTCAGAAGGCTTTACCAGTATTAGAAAAAATCAAAGAAGCAGGCTTTGAAGCCTATTTTGTTGGGGGATCTGTTCGAGATGCCCTCCTCAATCGTCCTATCCACGATGTGGATATTGCGACGTCTTCTTATCCAGAGGAGACCAAGCAGATTTTTCAGCGAACAGCCGATATCGGAATCGAGCATGGAACTGTCTTGGTCTTAGATGGGGATGAGGAGTATGAGGTAACTACCTTTCGGACAGAGGATGTCTATGTGGACTATCGCAGACCCAGTGCGGTCTCCTTTGTGCGCTCGCTAGAAGAAGACCTCAAACGCCGTGATTTTACAGTCAACGCCTTTGCCTTAGATGAGACAGGAGAAATCATTGACTTGTTTCATGGTTTAGAAGATTTGGAAAAGCAAGTCTTACGAGCAGTTGGAGTGGCTAGTGAGCGTTTTAACGAAGATGCTTTGCGTATTATGCGTGGTTTCCGTTTTCAGGCCAGTCTTGGCTTTGAACTTGAGCCAGAAACCTTTAAAGCTATGAAGACCTTGACGCCACTTTTGGAGAAAATTTCTGTGGAGCGTACCTTCGTTGAGTTTGATAAACTCTTGCTGGCTCCCTTTTGGAGAAGGGGTTTGGCTTCCATGATTGAGAGTCAAGCTTATGATTATCTCCCTGATATGGAATCTAGCCAGGACAAGCTCAATAGACTGTTTGATTTGGAGACTGATTTTATCTTTGAATCCTCTGAACAAGCTTGGTCGGCTCTGCTGTCGACTTTGGAGATTGAAAATGCGCAGCCATTTTTGAAAGCTTGGAAGACCTCACGTCAGTTTGCCAAGCAAGTTCAGGATTTGCTGACTATTTTGGCCTTGCGTGAAAAGGGAGAATTGAGCAAGCGCGATTGTTATCGCTTTGACTTGGATTTACTTTTACAGGCTGAAAATCTTCGTCAGGCCCAAGGAAAAGAAGTTAATCCACAAGCCATCACAGAAACCTATCAGAGTTTGACCATTCATGACAAGAAAGAGATCCAAATCAACGGTGGTATTTTGATCAAGGAATATGGCTATCAGCCGGGCCCAGACTTGGGAGAGATTTTAACAGAGATTGAATATTCCATTGTCGATGGAGAATTGGAAAATGACCGTCAAGCCATCCATGCTTATCTGAGGGAGAAAAAATGAGTGATTTTATCGTTGAAAAACTAAGTAAATCCGTCGGTGACAAGACCGTTTTTAAGGATATTTCCTTTATTATCCATGACTTGGATAGAATTGGTCTAATCGGTGTCAATGGAACGGGCAAGACCACCCTTTTAGATGTCCTTTCTGGTGTTTCTGGCTTTGATGGGGATGTCAGTCCCTTTTCAGCTAAGAATGATTACCAGATTGGTTACTTGACCCAAGATCCTGATTTTGATGATAGCAAGACAGTTTTGGATACGGTTCTATCTAGTGACCTCAAGGAAATCCAGCTCATTCGTGAGTATGAACTCCTCATACTCAACTATAGTGAGGACAAGCAGGCGCGTTTGGAACGAGTCATGGCAGAAATGGACTCTCTCCAAGCTTGGGAAATTGAGAGTCAGGTCAAGACCGTTCTTAGCAAGCTGGGTATTCAGGACTTATCGACTCCAGTTGGGGAATTATCAGGTGGTCTGAGAAGACGCGTCCAGTTGGCGCAAGTCTTACTTGGCAACCACGATCTTTTGCTTTTGGATGAGCCGACCAACCATCTGGACATTTCGACTATTGAGTGGCTGACCCTCTTTTTGAAAAATTCTAAGAAGACCGTCCTTTTTATTACCCACGATCGTTATTTCCTAGATGCGCTTTCGACGCGAATTTTCGAGTTGGACCGAGCAGGCTTGACCGAGTATCAAGGCAATTATCAGGACTATGTTCGCCTTAAGGCGGAACAAGATGAGCGCGATGCGGCTCTTCTTCACAAAAAAGAACAACTCTACAAACAAGAATTGGCCTGGATGCGTCGACAACCGCAGGCGCGTGCGACCAAGCAGCAGGCTCGTATCAATCGTTTCCATGACCTGAAAAAGGAAGTTTCAGGAACTACTGCTGAGACAGACTTGACCATGAACTTTGAAACCAGTCGGATTGGGAAGAAAGTCATCGAGTTTCAGGATGTTTCCTTTGCCTATGAAAACAAGCCTATTCTACAAGATTTTAATCTCTTAGTGCAGGCCAAAGACCGTATTGGAATCGTTGGGGATAATGGTGTTGGGAAATCAACCCTGCTCAACCTGATTGCAGGAAGTCTTGAGCCGACAGCAGGACAAGTTGTGATTGGGGAAACTGTTCGCATCGCTTATTTCTCTCAGCAAATTGAGGGCTTGGATGAAAGTAAGCGAGTGATCAATTACTTGCAGGAAGTAGCAGAAGAGGTCAAGACCAGCGGTGGTTCTACGACTTCAATTGCAGAATTACTGGAACAGTTCCTTTTCCCACGTTCAACGCATGGAACATTGATTGAGAAATTGTCTGGGGGAGAGAAAAAACGTCTTTATCTCCTCAAATTGCTCTTGGAAAAACCAAATGTTCTTCTTTTAGACGAGCCAACCAATGATTTGGATATTGCAACTCTTACAGTCTTAGAGAATTTCTTGCAAGGTTTTGCTGGTCCTGTCTTGACAGTCAGCCACGACCGCTATTTCTTGGATAAGGTAGCGACCAAGATTCTCGCTTTTGAGGATGGCAAGATTCGTCCATTTTTTGGTCATTATACCGATTACCTTGATGAAAAAGTCTTTGAAACAGAGTTGGCCAATCAAGTGCAAAAGGCCGAAAAGGAAAAAGTGGTCAAGGTTCGAGAAGACAAGAAACGCATGACCTACCAAGAAAAGCAGGAGTGGGCAAGCATTGAAGGCGATATTGAAGCCTTGGAAAATCGTATCGCTGCTATTGAAGAGGAAATGCAGGCCAATGGCTCTGACTTTGGTAAGCTGGCTACTCTCCAAAAAGAATTGGAAGAGAAAAACGAAGCACTCCTTGAAAAATACGAACGCTATGAATACCTAAGTGAATTTGATAGCTAGAAGAATAGAAAAATCCCGTCTCATGACAGGATTTCTCTATTCTTTTTTGGTTTCTTGATGAAAGATATTTTGCCAAGTTTCGTGGCGACGCCAGATACTGGTATGGACGATACCATCTAACTCATAGCAGATGAGTTTGGTCTTTTGACTGATGGAAGTGATTTGAATATCCTTGATAGCCGAATTTAACTCTTTTTCGGCCTTATAATCCTCTTTATTCATCTGCTCTCCATCTTGGCGAATATAGACAAAATCATCAGCCAAGAGTTCTTCCAGTTGATTTCCTTGGTCAATCAATTGTTCACGCATGAGTAATTTTTTTATAGACATTGTCTAAAATTTCATCTTCAGGGATAGGTGCTGGCTCGATATGGACATCGGTATCAAAGACGCAAAAACGTTCTTCCAGCATAGACTCGACCTGATCCGCAATCTCGTGACTTTCAAAAACAGACAAGTCAGGATTCATTTCTAGTGTAATATCCAAGTAAATATTGCTACCGTAGGTGCGGCCTCTTTGGGACTTAACCTTGCTGATTTTGGGAATTTCCATGATGGCCTTTTGGTAGTCCTCAAGCAGACGGTCGTCGAAGCCATCTGAAAGGCTAAAGGAAGACTCGATGAAGATATCATAGGCAGTCTTCAAGATAAAGAAAGTGATGATGATAGCAACCAGTTTGTCCACAATGGGATAATTGAAACTGCTAGCTAGGATGGCAATGGTCGTACCAAGTGAGGTAACAGCGTCAGAAAGATTGTCCTTAGCGGCAGCCTTCAGGGCCTTGGAGTTGGATTTCTTACTGAGACGAGTATTGTAGAGATAGACCATGAACATAATCGCTGCAGAAATGATTCCCAGAGTTGCACCAAGAGGGTCAATAACCGTTTCTTCACGACTGAGAATTTTCTGAATGGTATCCCTTAGAACATCAAAGCCAACATAGAACATGATGATAGAAGTGATCAAGCTAGCCAAATCTTCAATCTTCCAGTGGCCAAAACGGTGGTCTCGGTCAGCAGGTTGGCGCGCCATTCGAATCCCAATCAAGAGGGCCACATTTCCAATGATGTCCGAGATGTTGTTGAAACCATCGGCCACCAAACTGGATGAATGAAGAAGATGACCGGTTGCTAATTTGGCTGCAGACAAGAGCAGGTAGGTCGAAATACTGATAATGGCCCCACGCTCAGCTAATTTGAGATTTGAGATAGATTGCTTCATTCAACTTCCTTTCTAGTCACATAGCATTCTACCATTATACTGGTTTTCAAGGGAAAATTCAAATAGGATGGATAAAACTAAGAAAAATACAAAGCAGAAAAATGCTTAGGAAACATGATAAAATGATATCTGGAAGTTTATGCTTTTTTATACAAAAACATTAGCAAATACCAAAGGAGATTATATGAAAACATTGATTGTTATTCCTGCCCTAAATCCTCCACTTGATTTGATTCAATACATAGAAAAATTAAGGCAATCTGGGTTAGAAGATATTCTAATTGTAGATGATGGAAGTAGGTCAGAATGTGGTTATATTTTTGAACAACTAAGAGATAAACAAGGATGTCAGATATTAACCCATGCAAAAAATTTAGGAAAGGGTCGTGCCTTAAAAAATGCTTTTAACTATTTTCTGACAATGCCAAATGTAGAAGAATATAACGGGATTGTCACTGCTGATTCGGATGGACAACATAGGGTTGAAGATGTCTTATCTATGGTAGAGACAATTTCTAATTATCCTGACTCACTCATTTTAGGTTGTCGTGATTTTGATTCTGAAAATGTTCCACCAAAAAGTAAATTTGGGAATAAGCTTACAAAATTAGTATTTAAATTGCTTTATGGTCGAAAAATTACAGATACTCAGACTGGACTTCGAGGCTTTCCAAAGGCAATTTTACATGAAATGTTGGAGATTTCAGGTGAACGATTTGAGTATGAGACTAAAATGTTAATCCATACATTTGATAATTCAATTCCCATCAAAGAAATAAGGATTGAAACTATTTACTTTGATGGGAATGCTGAAACTCATTTCAATCCTATTAAAGATTCATTGAGAATTTACAAAGTAATCTTTGCATCATTCTTTAAATATTTGTTATCTTCTTTCTTCCTTTTTAGTTGATATTGGATTGTTTCAGTTGTTCCTTTGGCTTTTCCCTATCTGTAGGAATTATAGAGGAGCATTGTTGATTCTACTATCAACCATTTTGTCAAGAATAATTTCATCTTATTTTAATTTTTACAATAAATAAGAATTTTTGTCTTTGATGGTGAAAAAAAGGATTCATAAAAACGATTGTGAAATACTATAGCTTGGCTACTTTCCAAATGTTGTTGTCTGCAGCAATGGTGACAGTTGTTTGGAATATGTTTTTCTGGTTCTGAAACAGCTATTAAAAATAGTAGTCGATACAATCTTATTTCTTGCCAGTTATCAAGTTCAAAGAAGGTGGGTGTTTAGAGAGAAGGAGTTACCATGCTAATTGTTTTTAGAATGCTCTTATTATTTTTATCAATTTTTGGATATTTTTAGTTTTTTTAGATTAAAGACGAAGATAGAAGTTTCTTTTTATTCCAGTTGTGGTTTTTTTCAGGTATTGGGACAATCATCTTTCTTTTCAGGTCTTTTTGAATATATTGAAGCTGACCTCGATTGTTCTTTTTTTGTATAGGAATCTTTCTGAATAGATATTCTCTTTATTTGATAACTGATAAAAAAATATATTCAGCAATCCTTTTGTTTTTCTTGCTATGATATTCTTATTTATCCTTTTTAAAAAGATAATTTATGGATTCATTATGATAATTTTTTTCACATTGGGGATAGTAGCTAAAGAAATTGTAACATATAATCAATTTCCTAATTTTTCAATCTGACCTAATACAATTTCAAAGTTATGCGACAGGTAGTGCCAGCTTTATTTACTATATGTCAAAAATTACAGGTCTTCATTCTGAAGGATTTATGAGTGTTGCCCAATCTTGGCTAGTACTTAGTGCATGCTTTACATTTTTTTGTATGGATTTCTAGAAATTGAAAAAAAGTATAGTATCCCAGTCATAATGTTTATCATACTACTCTTTATAGTAAATATTCAGCCCTATGATTTACTTGTAGATACATTGTTGACATCATTAGCATTGGCTACTATCAACATAATTGTCTTTTTATCAAAAGAGTTTACAAAAAAATAACTTATCAGCTTAGTTTAATTTTTTTATTTTTGATATCTGTAAAAAAACAAGTGGTATATTTTTTTGTGATTTCTGCACTATTTCTCATGATTTTCTATTCTTTTAGGATGAGAAAAGAATTACGGTTTCATATTTGGTTACAAACATTCTATGTAGTTGTTGGGATTGTCTTTGTAAACATTTTTATGGAAAGCACATGTTTCTTATGTTTTTTTATTGCAGGAAATAAGTCAAAAACATTCATTTAGTTTAGTGAGTTATAAGGAGAATTTGTTAGATAAAGGAAAAAGCAAAAATAATTGAGATAATGTTTCAATATGCTCAACGAATTTTTTTCATTTGATAATATTATTTTAATTTTTGCTTGTGCTAATAGGGGAGTTTTAATCTATTGTATTTTAGCTAAAAAAAGAAAATATTGGGAATAGAGTTAGTCGTTTTTTCCTAGTTTAACTTATATTATTTATCATCTTAATTTGTTAGCTATGTACATTGTATCAATGCCCTATGATGAAGCAAAAAAATTTAGATAGTTTCAGTAGATATAATATGACAATTGTATTATTTGTTTTTGGGGATTATGCTCATTTATTCTTTAAAAATACTCAGTACAGCTTTCTAAATATTTTTTCTCTATATGCTTTCTATTGTATTGATAGCTGTTGCTTTTATCAATAAAGAGGCATTTAATCAATTTATTACAAGTAAATTTACAGCAGATCGTTATAGAATAGAGGAAAGATTAAGAAGTGTATCCTATAAGAAAGGCATTCCTACAGTAGTTCAAATAAAAAGAAAATCACTATCTAAAGGATATTTATGGTTTCTATTGCGTTATGACTTGCATACAAAAAGATGTTAGTATAGACTATCTTGATGAAGAAGTTTCGAATAATAGAGAAAGTGTTCAAGTATTAACTATTGATTATTGATAAAATAGTAATGATTAGTCATGATAGTTTGACTGTCTAAGATGATTCAATTCCTTGAAAATTTTTCAAAATTTGGTATAATAGTACTACTCAAGGGAGTAGCTGGCAGAAACCTGTGATAGTGTCGTCATTCCGAATTTTATACTGAAAAGTATGCTTTCCGGCACTATCTTAAACAGCGAGACTTGTTATGATTAACAGGTCTCTTTTTGTTTGTCGTGAAAAGATATGACAGAAAGAGAGTCTGTTTTGCACACAATGTCAAGGAGGAGACACATGTCAAAAGAACAAAAACGCCAAGCGTTTTACACTCAGAGTCCTGAAGAGGTCTTGAAGGCTGTGGATGCGACCGAGCAAGGTTTGTCATCAAGTGAGGCGGAAAAGCGCCTTGCAGAATTTGGCCACAATGAACTCGAAGAAGGCGAGAAACGATCAATCCTGGTCAAAGTTCATCGAGCAATTTAAGGATTTGATGATTATCATCCTAGTTGCGGCAGCCATCTTGTCAGTCGTGACTTCTGGTGGGGAAGATATCGCAGATGCCATTATCATCCTAGCTGTGGTTATCATCAACGCTGCCTTTGGTGTTTACCAAGAAGGAAAAGCAGAAGAAGCTATCGAAGCCCTCAAATCCATGTCTAGTCCAGCTGCCCGCGTTCTTCGTGATGGGCATATGGCGGAGATTGACTCTAAAGAATTGGTACCTGGTGATATTGTTGCTCTTGAAGCTGGTGATGTAGTACCAGCAGACCTACGTTTGCTTGAAGCCAACTCTCTTAAAATTGAAGAAGCTGCCCTGACAGGTGAGTCTGTGCCAGTCGAAAAAGACTTGACAGTTGAACTTGCTGCAGATGCTGGTATTGGTGACCGTGTCAATATGGCCTTCCAAAACTCAAATGTGACTTATGGTCGTGGGATGGTGTTGTTGTCAATACAGGGATGTACACGGAAGTTGGTCATATCGCTGGCATGCTTCAAGATGCGGATGAGACGGATACACCACTTAAACAAAACTTGAACAACCTTTCTAAGGTCTTGACCTATGCTATCTTGGTCATTGCTCTTGTTACTTTTGTAGTGGGGGTCTTCATTCAAGGAAAAGATCCACTTGGTGAGTTGATGACCTCTGTTGCGCTTGCCGTTGCAGCCATTCCAGAAGACTCCCAGCTATCGTAACTATCGTTCTTGCTCTTGGTACTCAAGTGTTGGCCAAACGAAACTCTATCGTTCGTAAGTTGCCAGCAGTAGAAACACTTGGTTCAACAGAAATCATTGCTTCTGATAAGACTGGTACGCTGACTATGAACAAGATGACAGTTGAAAAAGTCTTCTACGATGCAGTTCTACATGACTCAGCTGATGACATTGAACTAGGTCTTGAAATGCCCCTTCTTCGTTCAGTTGTCTTGGCCAATGATACGAAAATCGATGTGGAAGGCAACCTGATTGGTGACCCAACCGAAACGGCCTTCATCCAGTATGCCTTGGACAAAGGTTATGATGTTAAAGGATTTTTAGAGAAGTATCCTCGTGTGGCTGAGTTACCGTTTGATTCTGACCGTAAGCTCATGTCAACGGTTCACCCATTACCAGATGGTCGTTACCTTGTAGCAGTCAAAGGTGCGCCAGACCAACTTTTGAAACGTTGTGTTCTTCGTGATAAGGCGGGGGATATTGCTCCGATTGATGAGAAGGTTACAAACCTCATTCATACAAACAACTCTGAAATGGCCCATCAAGCCTTGCGTGTCCTTGCAGGAGCTTATAAGATTATCGATAGCATTCCAGAAAATCTCACTTCTGAAGAACTTGAAAATGATTTAATCTTCACTGGTTTGATTGGGATGATTGACCCTGAACGTCCTGAGGCAGCTGAGGCTGTTCGTGTGGCTAAGGAAGCTGGAATCCGTCCAATCATGATTACGGGTGATCACCAAGACACTGCAGAAGCCATTGCTAAACGATTGGGAATCATTGATGCAAATGATACAGAAGGACACGTTTTAACTGGTGCTGAACTCAATGAACTGTCAGATGAAGACTTTGAAAAAGTAGTTGGTCAATACTCTGTTTATGCCCGTGTGTCTCCAGAGCACAAGGTTCGTATCGTCAAGGCTTGGCAAAAACAAGGTAAAGTCGTTGCCATGACAGGTGACGGTGTCAATGATGCGCCAGCTCTGAAAACAGCAGACATCGGTATCGGTATGGGAATCACTGGTACAGAGGTTTCTAAGGGGGCTTCTGACATGATTCTTGCAGATGATAACTTTGCGACCATCATCGTCGCAGTTGAAGAAGGACGTAAGGTCTTCTCAAACATTCAAAAGACTATTCAGTACTTACTTTCTGCCAATACTGCTGAAGTATTAACCATCTTCCTATCAACCTTGTTTGGTTGGGATGTCTTGCAGCCAGTTCATCTTTTGTGGATCAACTTGGTAACCGATACTTTCCCAGCTATCGCTCTAGGTGTTGAACCTGCTGAGCCTGGTGTCATGAACCATAAACCACGTGGACGCAAGGCAAGCTTCTTCTCAGGTGGTGTTTTGAGTTCTATCATCTATCAAGGTGTACTCCAAGCAGCCCTTGTTATGAGTGTTTATGGCCTTGCCCTTGCTTACCCAGTTCATGTGGGTGACAATCATGCAATCCATGCGGATGCCCTTACTATGGCCTTTGCAACACTTGGTTTGATTCAGCTCTTCCATGCCTACAATGTCAAGTCTGTATACCAATCCATCTTGACAGTTGGCCCATTCAAGTCTAAGACCTTCAACTGGTCCATCTTAGTATCCTTCATCCTTCTTATGGCAACAATCGTGGTAGAACCGCTTGAAGGAATCTTCCACGTAACCAAACTAGACTTGTCACAATGGGGAATCGTCATGGCTGGAAGCTTCTCAATGATTATCATCGTCGAAATCGTTAAGTTTATCCAACGTAAACTCGGTTTTGACAAGAATGCGATTTAAAAAGAAAAGTCATCTTCGGATGGCTTTTTGCTACAGTTAAGGGAAAGGGCTTGCAGTTATCGGCTTTTGTGCTATAATTGCTATAATATAGTAAAAAGTAAGAGGAGTGTGAGGAAGTGGAGAAGAAAATTGTAAAGGATATCTTATTTTTATCTCAGGTGTCTCAGCCGGCAAGTCAGGATGATCTGTATCTTGCCAGAGATTTGCAGGATACACTTTTAGCAAATCGTAAGACTTGTGTCGGTCTGGCTGCCAATATGATTGGGGTGCAGAAGCGCGTGATTATTTTTAATCTGGGCTTGGTTCCTGTGGTCATGTTTAACCCAGTGCTCCTGTCTTTTGAAGGACCTTATGAGACAGAGGAAGGCTGTTTGTCTTTGACAGGTGTGAGACCTACTAAGCGTTATGAAACCATAAGGGTTGCCTATCGTGACAGCAAGTGGCAGGAACAGATCATTAGATTGACAGGCTTTCCAGCACAGATTTGCCAGCATGAACTGGATCATTTGGAAGGACGAATCATTTAGGAGGAAAGCAAATGAAACGAATAGTCTTTGAACTTATTTTTATCGCAACGACCTGGTATATCTTTTTACCGCCCTCTTAACCCTGACCAGCTGGGAATTTTCTTTTTTTCCTCTGTGGGCATTTGCTGGTTGTGGCAGTCTTATTTGGCTTTGGCAAGGGAATCAATCTGGTCAAAACGGTTCATGTGCGCCATGGCAAGGCGGAAGCTGCCTTAAATCTTGAGGGTTTCAAAATCAATCGGTTAGGGAAAATTCTTTTAGCTTCTATTGGAGGAATTCTTCTCTTAGCAGCCTTTGGTTTCCTTTGGTGACTTCTAGCATTTTTTTCAGGCTAAAAAAATTATGCCAATGTAGTCACGGTTACGGAAAAAGAGTTTACTGAATTTCCTAAGACTGACACCAGTAAGGTTCCTATTTTAGATAGAAGTACTGCTGAAAAAATTGGTGACCGCTATTTGGGATCCCTAACAGATAAGGTGTCGCAGTACGTAGCGGCAGACACCTATACCCAACTGACGATTGATGGGAAACCTTATCGGGTTACACCGCTAGAATACGCAGATCCTATCAAAGTGGTTTAATAATCAAGCCAAGGGAATCGGCGAGTATATCAAGGTGGACATGGTAACTGGTAATGCGGACTTGGTGGACTTGAAGACACCAATCAAGTATTCGGACTCGGAGTATTTTAACCGTGACGTCAAACGTCATCTGCGCTTGAAGTACCCAACTAAAATCTTCAAGACTCCATCTTTTGAGGTGGACGATGAGGGAAATCCTTTCTATGTAGCAACCGTTTACCAAAAGCAATTTGGGCTTGCGGTTCCTCGTCCTGTTTCAGTCATTATCTTGGATGCCACAAATGGAGAAACCAAGGAATACAGCTTGTCAGATGTTCCAGAATGGGTGGACAGGGTCTATCCAGCTGAGGAAACTATCGAGCAAATCAACTACAACGGCAAATACAAGGACGGTTTCTGGAATGCCATGATTTCCAAGAAAAACGTGACCCAGACTACCAAGGGATATAATTACTTTGTCTATCGGTAATGACATCTACCTCTACACAGGTATGACATCGGCCAATGCAGATGAAAGTAATCTTGGTTTTATCCTAGAAAATATGCGAACAGGAGAAATCACTAAGTACAGCTTGGCTTCTGCGACCGAAGAATCAGCCCGTGAATCAGCCGAAGGTGCTGTTCAGGAGAAATCCTACAAGCGACCTTCCCAATCCTCATCAACCTCAATGACAAGCCTCTCTACATCATGGGCTTGAAGGACAATGCTGGCTTGGTCAAAGAGTACGCTTTGGTAGATGCAGTCGAGTACCAAAACGTTATCGTAGCTACGACAGTGGAAGAACTACTCAGCAAGTACGCCAATAAAAACGACCTTGAAATTGATAATGAAACAACAGAAAGCATCAAGGGTGTGGTAGCGGACCTCAAATCAGCTGTTATCAAGGGCGACACCGTCTACTTCTTTAAAGTTGATGGCAAGATATACAAGGTCAAGGCCTCAGTATCGGATGACCTTCCTTACCTTGAAAATGGTAAAACCTTCGAAGGTCAAGTAGGAAAAGACAATTATCTCAAGACCTTTAAAGTCCAGTAAAAATAGCTTTATTTAAGAAATATATGTTATAATGAGGTAAATTAAGACTAATGGAGGACAAACAAATGGGTTTTTATGTGATGGTTGCTTCAATGCTACTCGGACTGCTCGCTTTGAAGATAGGTTTTTCTCAGTTCAAGGAGAAAAAAGATAAATCTTATCTATCTTAACAAGTTTAGCTGGCATAGCCCTTGTTCTCGTGGCTGTCTGGTTAGGATGGCCCCAAATAAACAGAAAAACTCGGTCAAACGAGTTTTTCATACTCGAAAATCACTCAAAACCCGTCAGTTTTATCTGCAACTCAAAGTTTGCTTTGAGCAACCTAGTTTCCTAGTTTGCTCTTTTGATTTTCATTGGTATCAGATGAATTTCTTGGTTGTGGCTAAAAATATGCTACACTATCAATATGAAAATTTTAATCCCAACAGCAAAAGAAATGAACACAGACTTGCCAAGTATCGAAGCCGCTCCTTTAAGACTAGAAAGTCAGGCCGTGCTGGATGCCTTGGCTCTCTATTCTGCCAGTCAATTGGAGAGTTTTTACAAAGTTTCAGCCGAGAAAGCTGCGGCAGAATTTCAACATATCCAAGCTTTGAAAAGGCAAACTGCTCAACACTACCCAGCCTTGAAACTTTTTGATGGGCTCATGTACCGCCACATCAAGCGAGACAAATTGATCGAGGCAGAACAAGCCTATCTTGAAAATCATGTCTTTATTACCTCGGCCTTGTACGGTGTTGTTCCAGCCTTGTCACCTATGGCACCTCACCGTTTGGACTTTTTGATGAAATTAAAAGTCGCTGGTAAGACTTTGAAGAGCCATTGGAAGGCAGCCTATGATGAAGCTATGAATGGTGAAGACCTAATTTTCTCTCTATTGTCATCCGAGTTTGAGACTGTGTTTTCTAAGGAAATCAGAGAAAAGATGGTAACCTTCAAATTCATGGAGTACAAGGGTGGTCAGCTGAAGATTCACTCAACCATTTCCAAGAAAGCGCGTGGTGCCTTTTTAACCGCTATGATAGAAAATCAAGTGCGGACAGTGGAGGAAGCTCGTCGCTTAAGCTTTGCAGGATTTAACTACCGAGAAGATTTGTCACAGCCACAGGAATTGGTTTTTGTAAAGGAAGTATAGAAAATAGATATTTTGTATTTGACAATATGTATCATCAGACATTTTAGTTTATAAACGAGAAAAAGCGAACAAGCTAGTCTTCTGAGTGTCAGAAAAGTAGTCTTGTTCGCTTTTGTTATGTTAGTTACTTGATCGCATTGACCAAGTCTTGAGCTTGTTTTTCAAGTGAATTTAGGACTGTTTCTTCTAGAACTAATTTTCCATCTGCCCAGGCAGAGTCATTGACACGTGCAGCAGTGAAATCACCAATGACTTGTGTACGGATGAATGGCAATAGGTCTTTGTAAATAGCGAAGAGTTGATCGTGACCTGCATTGGCTACAGATGATACTGTGACAAACTTGTCTTGAAGGGCAGAAGCGCCACGTGTATCAGACAAGTCAAGAGCACGAGATAGCCAGTCAAGCAAGTTTTTCACTGGCCCAGGAATTGAGTGATTATAAACTGGTGAGAAAATCCAGATAGCATCCGCAGCGAGAACTGCTTCACGAGCAGCAGCTACAGCTGGATGAGTTGGAACTTCCAAATCTTGGCTGAAGAGAGGTACAGCTGAGTAATCAAGATAGCTAACTTCTGCTTTACCAGCAAGTGCTTTCTCAGCTTCGAGAGCCATTTGGTGGTTGAAAGAACCTTGACGTAGTGAACCGACGATAAATAATACTTTTTTAGACATGATGTGTCTCCTTTTTTTAAATTTACGAGAATTCTCTCGTTGTTATAAAATATATTACAACAAAATAAGGCAACTTGCAAGAAATTTGCTCGGAGTTTATTTGAATATTATAAAATTGCAGAATTCCTAGTCATTTAAGACAGAAAAGAAAGATCTCTTTCACTTAGATTCTGGTTTGCATTGGATTTTTGCAGACTATTCCTATATTCTCTTGTAATATGATGATATAAGTGCTAAAATAAACAAGAAAACTCGCAATAGAAAGCGCATAACAGCTATTTTCCGGTATCATTTCATAAACAATTAAACGAAAATAATGGCATTGAAGGATGCTTCTAAAAGGGGTGGAGATCATGTAAGGCACAGATTAACAAGTGACGGACAAAAGAAATAATAATACACTTGTTAAGGAGAAAAGATGTTAATAAGAAATTATCGGAAAAATATTGGCCTGATGGCCGGAGTTGAGTTTTTGGCATTTCTAGGGATTACCAGTTTTTGGATTCTCTTTCTCAGTCAAAACGGAATGTCTCTTTGGCAGATTGGACTTCTGGAAAGTATCTTTCATGCGACCAGTCTTCTCTGTGAAATTCCATCTGGTATGTTAGCTGACCGCTATTCCTATAAGACCAACCTTTATTTAAGTCGTATAGCAGGGATTGTGTCTTCTATTCTTATGTTGGCTGGGCAGGGAAATTTTTGGATTTATGCGCTAGCTATGGCGGTAAGTGCCTTGTCTTATAATTTTGATTCAGGAACAAGCGCAGCAATGGTCTATGACTCGGCTGTAGAGGCTGGACTAAAAGAACGCTATCTATCCATTTCAAGTTTCATGTCAGGAGTAGCAGAAGGAACCCGGTCTTTGGGGACAGTGTTAGCGGGATTTTTTGTCCATGGTCAATTGCACCTGACCTACTATATCATGATTGCCACTTCTATCATAGTTCTTGTCTTGATTTGGATGCTGAAAGAACCCAGTGTCAAGGTAGAAAAAACTGATAATGTGACCATGAAACAGATTATGTGGACTGTTAAGGAAGAGTTGGAGCGAAATCCCATGCTCTTCAACTGGATGATTTTGTCTCAGATTATTGGTACACTAATGTGCATGTTTTACTTTTACTATCAAAATCAGTTACCAGATTTAAGTAGTTGGCAAATTTCAGCAGTTATGCTACTTGGTAGTTTCCTGAATATCCTTGCAGTCTATCTAGCGAGTAAGATTGGAAAGAAATATGCCGCCTTGAAGATTTTCCCTATTCTCGTACTGCTGACTGGAGTTACCTACCTGCTGTCCTACTTTGGAACACCTCTAATCTATATTTTGATTTATTTGATGAGTAATGCTCTATATGCTCTTTTTCAGCCGATTTTTGACAACGATTTGCAAGAGCGGCTCCCAAGTGAAGTAAGGGCAACCATGCTGAGTGTCTACTCTATGATGTTTAGCCTCAGTATGATTGTGTTCTTCCCACTGACAGGCTGGTTGATTGACCATTTAGGCTTTGTAGTAACATTTCTTTATCTAGGATCCTTTTTAGTCATGATTAGCCTTCTACTGGCTATCTTTTTAGGAAAATTGGCTAAAAGAATGGATGATACAGTGATTCTATAAATTAAAAGAACTTATGAAAACTTGAGTGCCAAGCTCAGGTTTTTTAATAGGTTGATTTTGGAGCTGTCTTTACTTTTCTTGATCGGTTTTAATCAAGAAAAATCGGTTTGCTTTGAAGGGAGAAATAGAATTGGTTTCTTATACTCAATGAAAATCAAAGGGCAAACTAGGAAGCTAGCCGCAGACAGTACTTGGGTACGGCAAGGAGAAGCTGACGTGGTTTGAATTTGATTTTCGAAGAGTATTCTTGCATTCACTTGTAATAAAGCTTAATAGATGGTAAAATAGACGAGTGAAAAAAAGACAAAACAAAGCAAAAAATAATCTACTGTGGCAGTATGGTCTAGGGATGACGATTTTGCTTGTGGTTATCAGTGCTTCCTTACTGTATCTAGTGTTTCTGAGTATGAAACCTTATCAAACAGCTAAAAGTGAAGGAGAAAAATTAGCTCAGCAGTATGCAGGATTAGAGCAGGCTGATCAGGTTGACTTATACAATGGCTTGGAATCCTATTATAGCGTTCTTGGTCGTAATAAAAAACAAGAAGCACTTGCTGTCCTGATTGGAAAAGATGACCATAAGATTTACGTTTATCAGCTAAATCAGGGTGTTTCACAAGAAAAAGCAGAAGCTGTTTCTAAGGAAAAAGGAGCTGGCGAGATTGACAAGATTACCTTTGGCCGTTATCAAGACAAGCCAATCTGGGAAGTCAAGTCAGGCTCTGATTTTTATCTAGTAGATTTTGAAACAGGAGCATTGGTCAATAAGGAGGGCCTATGAAACTATCCAACCGTGTTTTAGAAATGGAAGAAAGTGTGACCTTGGCTGCTGGAGCCCGTGCCAAAGCACTGAAGGCTGAGGGAAGAGATATCCTCTCTCTAACCTTGGGTGAGCCAGATTTCACTACTCCAAAAAATATCCAAGATGCCGCCATTGCATCGATTCAAGATGGGCGCTTCTTTTTATACAGTAACCTCAGGTCTGCCAGAACTCAAGGCGGCGGTCAATACCTATTTTGAGCGCTTTTACGGCTATTCTGTAGCGCCAAATCAAGTGACAGTCGCTGCAGGAGCTAAATATTTCTCTCTATACCTTCTTTATGGCCGTGGTCAATCCAGGTGATGAAGTTATCATCCCAACCCCATACTGGGTCAGCTATGGAGATCAGGTTAAGATGGCAGAGGGTGTGCCAGTCTTTGTTCCTGCTAAGGAAGACAATCACTTTAAGGTGACCGTAGAGCAGTTAGAAGCAGCTCGCACAGACAAGACCAAGGTTTTGGTGCTAAATTCGCCATCCAATCCGACAGGTATGATTTACACCCGTGAGGAACTCTTGGTAATCGGGAACTGGGCTGTAGAAAAGGATATTCTTATCCTAGCAGATGATATCTATGGCCGCTTGGTCTATAATGGACATGAATTTACACCGATTTCTAGCCTATCCGAAGCGATTCGCAAGCAAACAGTGGTTATCAATGGTGTGTCTAAAACCTATGCCATGACTGGTTGGCGGATTGGCTATGCCGTCGGAGAAGCAGACATTATCGCTGCAATGTCCAAGATTGCAGGTCAAACAACCTCGAACCCTTCAGCAGTAGCCCAGTATGCAGCAGTTGAAGCTCTATCAGGCGAGCAAGATACTGTAGAAAGCATGCGTCAGGCTTTGAAGAACGTCTCAATACCATCTATCCCCTTCTTGCTGAGGTGCCAGGATTTGAAGTGGTCAAACCGCAAGGAGCCTTCTACCTCTTCCCAAATGTCAAAAAGGCAATGGAGATGAAAGGCTATACGGATGTGACAGACTTTACAACCGCTATCTTAGAAGAAGCTGAAGTAGCCTTGGTAACAGGAGCTGGCTTTGGAGCGCCAGAAAATGTGCGTCTCAGCTATGCGACAGACCTAGACACGCTTAAAGAAGCAGTTAACCGCTTGAAAGCATTTATGGAAAAATAAAAGAAAAAGAAAAGGAAAAATAATGACAAAACGTGTAACGATTATTGATGTAAAAGACTATGTTGGTCAAGAAGTGACGATTGGCGCTTGGGTTGCCAACAAATCAGGAAAAGGGAAAATCGCCTTCTTGCAATTGCGTGACGGGACAGCCTTCTTCCAAGGTGTAGCTTTTAAACCAAACTTTTTAGAAAAATTTGGTGAAGAAGTGGGACTTGAGAAGTTTGATGTCATCAAACGTTTGAGCCAAGAAACTTCTGTTTATGTGACAGGGATTGTCAAAGAAGACGAACGTTCTAAGTTTGGCTATGAGTTGGACATTACAGACATCGAAGTGATTGGTGAATCTCAAGACTACCCAATCACACCAAAAGAACACGGAACAGACTTCTTGATGGATAACCGTCATTTGTGGCTCCGTTCTCGTAAGCAAGTAGCTGTGATGCAAATTCGTAACGCTATCATCTATGCAACATATGAGTTCTTTGACAAGAACGGTTTCATGAAGTTTGATAGCCCAATTCTTTCAGGAAATGCGGCAGAAGATTCAACAGAACTCTTTGAAACTGACTACTTTGGAACGCCAGCTTACTTGAGCCAATCAGGTCAACTTTACCTAGAAGCAGGTGCTATGGCTCTTGGTCGTGTCTTTGACTTTGGTCCAGTATTCCGTGCTGAAAAATCAAAAACACGCCGTCACTTGACTGAGTTTTGGATGATGGACGCAGAGTACTCATACTTGACACACGATGAATCACTTGACTTGCAAGAAGCTTATGTAAAAGCTCTTCTTCAAGGTGTTCTTGACCGGGCGCCTCAAGCCTTGGAAACCTTGGAACGTGATACTGAGCTTTTGAAACGCTATATTGCAGAGCCATTCAAACGCATCACTTACGATCAAGCCATTGATCTCTTGCAAGAACATGAAAATGATGAAGATGCTGATTACGAGCATCTTGAGCATGGAGATGACTTTGGTTCACCACATGAAACTTGGATTTCAAACCACTTTGGTGTGCCAACTTTTGTTATGAACTATCCAGCAGCCATCAAGGCCTTCTACATGAAACCAGTTCCTGGAAATCCAGAGCGCGTGCTTTGTGCAGACTTGCTTGCCCCAGAAGGTTACGGAGAAATCATCGGTGGATCTATGCGTGAGGAAGACTACGATGCATTAGTTGCTAAGATGGATGAACTTGGCATGGATCGTACTGAGTATGAATTCTACCTTGATCTTCGTAAATACGGTACAGTACCACACGGAGGATTTGGTATCGGTATTGAGCGTATGGTAACATTCGCAGCAGGTACAAAACACATCCGTGAAGCCATTCCATTCCCACGTATGTTGCACCGTATCAAACCGTAAGAATAGGAAAACGCCCATGTGCGTTTTTTCGCATTTCAGAGTTTTTACTTGCGTAAAA